>JADMIO011627915.1_pt1 | contig 92969 bp, 79 predicted proteins | sample 8958161 | NCBI WGS metagenome assembly JADMIO01 (sample SAMN16585339, study PRJNA669376) | soil metagenome | isolation source: Crop rotation soil | place: USA: Cullars Rotation, Alabama | collected 2011
GCCGCGACTTCAAGTCACGTGAATTCCAAGCTTCGGATCCCACTGTGCTGGAAAGAACAGCTAAAACCTATAATTATAAATTCCCGGTACAACCCGCAGGATTTCCTTCTGTAAGTTTCAGCGATAAAGTAAACGGCTGGCTTGGTTTTTCTGCCGGTATCGCGCTGTTTTAGAATTTTTATTTTTTGGTGACCGGCAAATGATCTCCGGTTGAGCACGGTTGCGTCGCAACACTTGTGCTGCATATTTTCATGGCAGCTATGGTTTCAAACGCATTGGTCAGCTCAAAACAAAACTTATACAGACGGCAAAAGAATTAAAAAAAAGCCGGTAACAATTTCATCAAACCAAAAAGAATAGAGCGAATGATATTGGAATGATCATCACAACTTTTGTCACCTGTTTGTTAAATACATGACAAAAACCCAAATTCCTGTTATACTTATTGTGAATGCATGACAAATGCTAAAACCACTTCCATTGAACACGGGTAAAATCAACAGCAGTTTGCGTAACATCGCGCCATGTTCCTTAAATCTATTATCATTAATCTCACGTCGAAGCAGTAACTTAGTTTGCTTGTTTCTTTTACAGCAAAACAAATACGCTTGCCATGATTGAAAAGCTAAACTGGGACTCAATTCCAACCGAAGAAGTAACGCCATCTATGCACCGCAAAATTATTTCAGGTGAAAAACTGATGGTTGCTAAAATGAAATTCAAAGATGGCTTTGTAGTGCCATTGCATCATCACGTGCATGAGCAGATAACACAGGTAATTTCAGGACAGATGCGTTTTTGGCTGGGAGAAAATAAAGAACAGGTAATGGACCTGTATTCCGGCGATGTAATAGTTATTCCTTCAAACCTGCCGCATGAAGCATTGATGATAGGCAATGTTGAAGGACTGGATACATGGGCGCCTCCACGGCAGGATTGGTTAGATAAAACAGATGATTACCTGAGAAAATGATTCACTGATCCGTTGCTTTCATCTTTAGCCTGGTTCGACTATACAAACAGTTACTATTATGGTGCAATTCGGTTGCTAGCCATGAAGCCTCTTCTCTTAATAAGTTTTGGTTAAATATTGTTGGAACCACTCCAAATTGCTTTTCATTACCTCGATAACCATTTTAGGTTCACTGATTCCATGCGGCTGGCGTGGCAATGCCAGTAATCTTACAGGAATATTTCTTCTTTTAAGCGCATTGTAAAACATTAAACCCTGGCTGAACGGAACGCGAATATCAGCTTCGCCGTGTTGCAATAATACAGGCGTTTTTACATTGGCAACAAACTGCAACGGTGAATGTTTCGCATACACATCGTAATCACTCCATGGCTCATTGCGCATATAAGAAGTAAGGAAGCCGGGAATATCATCAGTATAGTCCTGGCTGATCAAATCAACAACCGGGGCGCCAATAGATGCGGCTTTAAAACGATCCGTATGGCTAACTACCCAGCTGCTCATAAAACCGCCATAACTCCATCCGCATACGCCAAGCTGAGCAGAATCGGCAACACCCATATTAATTAGATGATCAACGCCTGCCATCAGGTCATTATAATCTTCTCCACCCCAATCACGCTGGTTTGCAAGACGAAATTCAACGCCATAACCCGAAGAACCTCTCGGGTTACACCGCAATACCAGGTAGCCAGCTTCTGCAAATGCGGCTATCGGGTAAGCTCCCTGGTTGGCGGCAATAAAGTTTTGGACGAATACGCCTGCAGGCCCGCCATGAATATTTAGTATAAGCGGGTATTTTTTGTTTCCTGTATAATTCAGTGGGTAGGTAAGCAATCCTTCAATTTCCCAGCCATCAGCAGATTTCCATTTTATTACTTCTGTTTTAGGAACAGGTCTTCCCGCAATATCCGCATTGACATTTGTGATTTTCTTAGGCGAAAAAGAGGCAGCAGAACTTACAAAACCTTCAGGGGGTGTTGCAGTGTTCTGAAGTGTAAAACCAAAATAAGTGCAGCTGCTGTTCAAATAAGGAATAGCTACAAGGTCTGTTGAGGGTTTTGTCCACTCAATTATTTCTTTGCTGTCAGCACTAAGTTTATAAATGGCATTTAAGGTTTTTTTTGGTTCTGTGATAAATACATATTTGTTATCATTTCCCCATCCAATCAATGCAGGCTGAAGGCCAGGTGTTGATGCAAGTGTTAAAGGGTTACCTCCTTCAACCGGTATAATTTTTATAGAATATCTTCCACCCCATACAACAGGGTCTTCACTGCATTCGTAAGCGATCAGTTTTCCATCTGGACTGAATTTCGGATTTTCTTCAGCTGCTGCTGAATTCAAAACCAGTTTACTTTCTCCTGTATTTACATTTAATACCGCTATATCACTAAAATTTACATTGTCACCAACCATGGGCGTTTTGCCAAAATCATATACTATCCAGTTACCGTCAGTGCTCCAGTTAAAATGATTGATGTTCCGGTTTTCTTTAGTAAGCATTGTTTGTACGCGTTTACCGCTGCTGTCTTTATTATTCAACCATACAACATGCAAGCGGTTTTGTTTTACCTGTTCGTTCATGAAATACCAGTCATTTTTTTCTTTTTTATTTTTTTCTTCCTGTGATGTTGCAGAATCAGCCATTAAAAATGCGATTGACTTACCGTCGGGACTCCAGTCAAATTCACCCACCGAGGTTTTTACATCCGTGATCTTTTCGCTTTCACCGCCAATCAATGGTAGAATGTACAGGTTGTTTTTTGAATCCCGGTCGCTTATAAAAGCTACCCATTTCCCGTCAGGACTCCATTTTGGGTTAGAAGAATTTTTATCTCCCCTTGTAAGCTGGATGCTGTCGCTTCCGTCGGCATTACAAACATAGATCCTGTTTATATAATCACTGCGTTCACCCGTCATTACGGCTTCACGAACAGTGTATAACATCTTTTTCCCGTCCGGGGATGGGCGTACTGCTGTAACATTTTTCATTTTCAGGCAAAGCTCCGGGCTCCAATATTTCAGTTGCGCAAAACCTTGGTTAAACACGGAAATAAAAAGAAGTAGGTAGAAGGAGCAGGTACTTTTTTTCATAAGCAATGCTTTTAGTGGATGTAAATTAAGTAAAAACAACAAAGGCATTTATTCCTAAGACGGACAGAAGCAAAAGTTTGTGCTCATCACTACCTAGGTCCTGCTTTCTTCGCTTACCAACGAGCGTGAGAGCGTGGATGAATTTTAGTTTAGGTTTCGCTTCAGGTTTTACCTGATGTACTTCATTCCTATCCGGGATAAATATTAAACAATACTAACGGCATAAGAGCGTCCTACAAAGACACAAAGTTCACAAAGAAGTTTACTTAGTGTGCTTCGTGTCTTTGTGGGATATAATATTTAAACAATACTAACGGCATAAGAGCGTCCTACAAAGCACACAAAGTTCACAAAGAAGTTTACTTAGTGTGCTTCGTGTCTTTGTGGGATATAATATTTAAACAATACTAACGGCATAAGAGCGTCCTACAAAGCACACAAAGTTCACAAAGAAGTTTACTTAGTGTGCTTCGTGTCTTTGTGGGATATAATATTTAAACAATACTAACGGCATAAGAGCGTCCTACAAAGCACACAAAGTTCACAAAGAAGTTTACTTAGTGTGCTTCGTGTCTTTGTGGGATATAATATTTAAACAATACTAACGGCATAAGAGCGTCCTACAAAGCACACAAAGTTCACAAAGAAGTTTACTTAGTGTGCTTCGTGTCTTTGTGGGATATAATATTTAAACAATATCAACGATATTTTAGCCTCCCACAAAGCGCTCAAAGTTCACAAAGAAGTTTACATAGTGTGCTTCGTGTCTTTGTGGGATATAATATTTAAACAATATCAACGATATTTTAGCCTCCCACAAAGCACACAAAGTTCAAAGAAGTTTACTTAGTGCGCTTCGTGTCTTTGTGGGATAAAAATATTTAAAGAACATCAACGGTATTTTTGTCTCCCACAAAGCGCTCAAAGTTCACAAAGAAGTTTGATTAGTGTGTTTTGTGTCTTTGTGAGAAAACCCTTATAACAGTTGTCCGTAAATTTTCCTGTGGATTCCGCTTTTAATTAAGTCAACATTAAAGTTTACCAGCACTCCCAATTTTATGCCCGTTAATTAAGATATGTAAGTATGGTTTTATGATGTACTTTGTCTAAAGCCTCGATTGACTTGATTTCAATGATCAGTTTATTTTCCATAATAATGTCAGCTTTAAACCCAACATCCAGTATTACATCTTCATAATGCACCTGAATCCCATGTTGCCTTTTGAACGAAACGTTGCGTTTATTCAATTCGTAGGCAAAAGCAGCTTCATAAACTGATTCAAGTAAGCCCGGGCCTAAAGTCGTGTGTAACTTATAGCAGATATCTACAGCGATAGTAGCGAGTTGATTTTCTGTCATAGCAGACGGTTTGGGTTGATGGATTTTTATACCACAAATTACAAAAAGATCGTAAACAATTTTACTTAGTGTACTTCGTGTCTTACGGGGTAAATATTGAAAACAAAACCAACGGTATGTTAGTCTCCCACAAAGCACTCAAAGTTCGCAAAAGAGTGGTAAAGTAAATGATGGGCTGGTTTTCAGCAGCTATTGTGTTTGTTTTAAGTTGGTTGATTTTTTGGCTACCGGCAAATCATTTCATAGCATCACGGTTGCGTCGCATTACCGTCATCTGTATATTTTCATGGCAACTACAGGTCGTTGTTTACAGCTGCTCACCAATGCTGGCCTTACGCAGTTCTACCCGTAAAAATACTTAATTGAAACACCGAAAAATGTGCTTACCGGGCTTTGCTATCTCGGTCCGGGGGGCATTGAAGCGCCAGGCCGGTTTGAGAATTCTTTGCATTCCTGCATACCAGCCTGGGTGAAAATCATAACATTATTTAAGCGGAAGAAAACGGCGAGTTAAACCTTATAGTGTTACCCTATCAATCCTTTGTAATTTTTTAACAAACCAATCATAGGGGTACGCAACATCGCCTGTTATCACATAGCAACGAACAATAGCAACTACATAAAACTATAATCATCATGAAAGCTGCAGGTGTATTATTCGCATTAATTATCGTATTGAATGTGCAGGCCCAATTAACACAAACCATAAGAGGCACTGTGTCGGATGAGATCCTACAAAAACCTATAGAAGGCGCATCTGTAAGTATAGCAGAAAGCAAAACCGGAACTGTAACAGATGCTGCCGGCAAACTTCAGGATAACTAATGTACCGGTAGGTAAGGTAACGCTTATTGTTTCTTATGTGGGTTATAAAGACAATGCAGTTACCGGCTTAACGGTAAATGCAGGTAAAGAAATTGTATTAAACATAAACATGCAGGAAAGGATGCATATCAATACCGATGTGGTTGTAAAAGCAAGCAGCAGGAAAAATAAACCACTCAATGATATGAGCCTGGTGAGTGCACGGGCATTCACCGTTGAAGAAACACAGAAGTATCCCGCAGCAATAAATGATCCTTTACGCATGGCAACCAATTTTGCAGGTGTTGCCAGTGTTGATGACGGCATGAATCAAATTGTAATTCGCGGCAACTCACCTACGGGTTTGCTATGGCGAATGGAAGGTATTAATATTCCCAACCCAAATCATTTTGCTGCAAAAGGCAGCAGCGGTGGCGGCATTTCTATTTTGAGCGCACAGTTGCTTTCTAACTCTGATTTTATTACCGGCGCATTTGCACCTGATTACGGCAATGCTTTAAGTGGTGTGATGGATATGCATTTGCGTAAAGGAAATAATGAAAGAAGAGAAACAACGTTACAGGCAGGTTTTCTTGGTGTGAATGCTGCAATTGAAGGACCGTTCAGTAAAAATTACAAGGGCTCTTATCTTGTAAATTACCGTTATTCTACTTTATCGCTGTTGGATAAACTGGGCGTGAGTGTTGGCGACGCCGCAGCAACCAATTTCCAGGACCTGTCTTACAATATTTCATTGCCTGCCGGTAAAGCGGGTAACTTCACCATTTTTGGATTTAATGGGTTAAGCAACCAGGATTTTAATGCTGAACGGGATTCATTAAAATGGGAAAGTGATGACAGCCGCTTCGATTCGAAATATGTCTCCAACACATTCTTTAATGGCGCTACACACAACATTGATATTGGTAACCGTGGAAGGCTTACTTCTGCAGCAGGGTATGCTTATACCAAACTTGCTTTCACCGCCGATTATTTAAAAACAATCGACAGTGCTTTGCTAGGACACAAGGATAACAATGAAACGAACCGGTTTACGATAAGCAGCACATACAATTACCGCGTTAACAGCCGGCATTATTTACGCGCAGGCGTAATTGCGAATATTGCAGGATTTAAATATTATGAGCTGTCCAGAGAGCATTTTGATGTGGATTATCCCTTACAGGAAAATCTAAATATAAACGGCAATGCAACTTTGCTGGAAGGCTTTGCAGAATGGAAATACATGCTCACCGATAATCTTACTTTTAATACCGGCGCTCATTACCTGCATTTGCTGTATAACAATACCAAAAGCATTGAGCCGCGTTTTGCCATAAAATGGGACGCTAATAAGAAAAACAGTTTTGGATTTGGTTATGGTATGCACGGTATGATGCAGCCGCAGGGAATTTACTTTGTGCAAACAGAAGTCGACAATAAAATGATACTACCCAATAAGGACCTTAACTTTACCAAAGCGCAACACTTTGTTCTGTCGTATAATCATGTATTTGGCAGATCATTGAATTCTTAAAACAGAACTGTATTACCAGCAATTATATAATGTGCCTGTAAGTCCTGATGATTCCAATACCATCAGTGCACTTAACCTAACGGAAAGTTATACCAACGACGCATTTGTAAACAGAGGCAAAGGAAGAAACTATGGTATTGAAATTTCGCTGGAGAAATCGTTGAGTAATCATTTCTATTTCCTGCTCAGCAATTCTTTATACCAGTCAAAATATACGGCATCCGACGGGATTGAAAGAAATACCCGGTTCAATGGCAATTAGCTGGGGAATCTTGTTACAGGAAAAGAATTTGTGTTTGCTGAAGGTAAAAGAACATTAGCTATAAATATTAAAACTGTATATGCCGGCGGGTACAGAACCACTCCTGTTGATATTGAGCAATCGCATCAGTTGGGTTATACTGTATTTAAAGATAAAGAAGCTTACAGCCTGCAGAATTCTGCATATATGCGTGCCGATCTGCGTATAAGCATGAAGGGGAATAAAAGTCATTTAACCAGTACGCTATCAATCGATATACAAAATGTGACGGGCAGGCAAAATGTTTACGGAACATATTACGATGCAACAAAGAACACAGTGGAAACTGCCTGCCAGTCTGGGTTAATACCCGTGTTGAATTACATAGTAGAATTTTAAGGAATATAGCCAAAGCAAATAACCTGCAGGTTTACCACGCCATCTGCAGGTATTTATTGTGATATCATAAATAGCACTATTGGTTATGCATTAAATACTGCTGCAAATTCAGAAGCGAAGTCGGTAAGTTTGATTTTACTAAATAAAGGTTTATTTCTTTGATAATCCTCGCCCATTTCGCCGGTACGCATTGCCGTTCCCATCTCTGTGTAATTTTTAGCCACTTCTTCAGAGAGGCCAACCTGCAGGAGATCATTTAAATTGTCTTCATCAGAAAAAACTATCCATTTCAAATCCGGTTTGTTAATAGCTTTTCCCAACACAGATGAAATTGCCGTGCCTGTTACTTCATCACCGGCAATATAACGAACACTTTGCCCGGTAAATGATAAACTCAGCAATTCTTCCGCGGCAACATCTGTTATATCTGATGGATGAGCAATCGGAAATACAATATCACCGAAATTTCCTCCCATAATGCCTGCCTGTTGTATCATGCCAACCTGTGCCAGTAAGTTTTGATAAAAATAGGCCGGGCGTAAATGCTTTATGTTTACATCTGTCAGCGTATTAAGCGCCTGTTCCACTTTATAAAGGCCGCTTACAGGGCCGCAGCCGTCAGGCATGTGTGCTCCAACGCTGCTAAGGTTTACCACGAATTTGACACCGGCACCTTTTATTGCTGCCGCGTAGTTTTTACCAATATTACCGATCCATTCTTTCCAGTTTTGTGCATCCCATTTCGGCGGCACCATAGTGTAAACAGCATCTGCACCTTTAAATGTTTCGTTTAGAAATTGTACATCTTCCACGGAGCCTGCAGCAGCTTTGGCGCCTAGTGCTTCAATCGCATTTACGTTATTTTGGTGGGAGGTGATGATAGTGACGTCATGGCCGGCGCCGATTAATTTTTCTGACAACGGTTTGCTTATGTTTCCCAGCGAACCAACAACTACATATTTCATATTTGATGTTTTTGATTTTTTTAGCCTCAAGTATTTGTATATACAACAGTTTGCTTAAAAAATTAAGGCAATTTATTTGCAAGCTTATGAATATTGTTCACCAGCCGGCTGCTTTCCTCTTTCCCTAAAATTTCTGTATACTCGTTTTGAAATTGATTCACACATTCCTTTAATTCAGGTATTAATTTCTTTGCTTTCGGTGTTGAATAGAGATTGGTGATTTTACCCGTGGTGGTTCTTAATACCAGGCCTTTTTCTTCAAGTTTTTCAATTAGCCGTGTAATAGTGCTGGGAGTAAGCTGTAGTTCATCAGATAAAGTTCCCGGCTGAACACCCGGTTCGTCCAGTACGATCATCAAAAGATAAGCGTGGCTTGGTGACAAATCTACCTTTTTCCAGGTTGTACCTGCAAGCTTTTCGATTTTTCTTGCCAGCACATTTGCTGAAAAATATAAACATTCTCTATACCTGCTTTCTGAACTATTCATGAAGTTGCAAATATAACGAACAATATTTGTATATACAAATATTGAGTAGAAAATTTTTTCAGAAAATTATCTCCCTTTATAAAATTGTATTGTATGAAATGATTTTGGATAAACTGTACAGAATATCAGTCTTTATCCAGGGCAATGAACGCGTCCAGTAAGTTGTACATAAAATTTTTTTGCTGGTTGATATGTTCTTCCATTAAAGCTTTGATCTCCTCTTCTGTTTGAACATAGTCTGCCTTTATCAGCTCCGCTCGTTCGTGCTCCGTCATCCCGTTTAAAAGATCTTCTTTTATTTCCATATGGAATTGCAGGCCTGCGACATGATTATTATAGATAAATCCCTGCTGTTCACATGCCTTTGTTTTAAAAAGATGAACAGCATTTTCGGGTAAAGTAAATGTATCGCCATGCCAATGGAATGTTGTAAACATTTGAGGCAATTTTTCTGTTAATGCGTGCGGCTCAACTTTTTCAACGGGCAGCCAGCCGATTTCCTTTAACGTATGTGGGAAAACTTTTGCGCCTAAAGCTTCTGCTATGAGTTGCGCGCCAAGACAAATGCCTAAAACTTTTTTATTTGCAGCTATTGCATTTCTTATAAATGATTTTTCTGCCGGTATCCAGGGGTATTTATCGTCTTCATACACGCCCATGGCACCACCCATTATTACCAGCATATCAAATGTATCCACAGCCGGAAATAAAGCATCTTCAAATATTCTTGAACAGGATGTTGAATGATTTTTTCCTGAGGCCCAGTCGCTAATGGAGGCCGGGTATTCAAAAAGCATGTGCTGAATAAAATGTATGTGCATACCCTAACTCTAAAGGGGATTATTGTTTGTTAGTCAATGTTGTTACCGTACAAATTTATGGTGATGGATATTTATCGGAATAGCCGCAATATATTTGACCGGACAAAAGATTGCGGCGTGAGGTATTGCTGCACAAAGATCGGAACGTTGAAGCGAGGACACAACAGGCGATGCCATCCATTCCCTGCCGGCATCATAATAAAAACATCAGTAACAGCGAAGCTGTACTACAACACATATTGGTTATGAAATATCTTTTAATGGTGATTACCTTTTTTGTAGGTGCAATCATTCCGGTGCAGGCAGTTTTAAATGCAAGATTAGGCAGGCAAACCAGTGGAGCCCTAATGGCTGCATTGTTAAGCTTCTTTACAGGAATAATCTGTCTTTTAATTTTGAACATCATCATAAACGGCAATACTATGTTTAACTTCAAACAATATAACACAGGCCCATGGTATATCTGGCTGGGTGGTTTTTTAGGGGCCATTTTTGTTGGTTATATTACCTGGATAAACCAGCAGCAGGGCGTTGCGCTAACATTTGCACTGGTAGTAAGCGGGCAGGTATTTATTTCGTTAGTGATAGATCACTATGGGTTATTTGGTTCAGCCATAAGAAGTATAACTTTGGAAAAAATTTTAGGTGCAGCACTAATTATAGGCGGTATTATTCTTATTAAAAAATAACATGAGCAATCCCAATCTGCATATAGAGAAGTCAGAATTAAGTGTTGAAGAAAAAGAATTTGAAAATAACATTCGGCCAAAACATATTATCGAATTTGCCGGCCAGCAACAACTGGTAGATAACCTTATTATTTTTATAAAAGCGGCAAAGCTTAGGGGCGACGCACTGGACCATGTTTTATTTCATGGCCCGCCGGGTTTGGGAAAAACAACTTTATCAAGGATTGTGGCGAATGAATTGGGCGTAAACATCCGCGAAACCAGTGGTCCTGTAATTGAAAAGCCGGGTGATCTGGCAGGGTTGCTCACCAATCTCGAGACCAATGACGTTTTGTTTATTGATGAAATACATCGCTTAAGTACTGTTGTTGAAGAATATTTGTATGCGGCAATGGAAGATTTCAGGATCGATATCATGATCGATACCGGGCCCAATGCACGCAGTATACAGATAAACCTTAACCCGTTTACATTGATCGGTGCTACCACCCGAAGTGGTTTATTAACGGCCCCATTGCTTTCGAGATTCGGTATAAAATCAAGGCTGGAATATTATCATGCGGCGACTTTAAAAAACATCATCCAGCGCAGTGCTTCTATATTAAATACCAATATTTCAGATGAGGCAGCCGGTGAAATTTCAGCAAGAAGTCGTGGCACCCCAAGGATTGCAAATGGTTTGTTGCGGCGTGTAAGGGATTTTGCACAGGTATTGAATGATGGCATTATCGATATAGGCATTACGCAACATGCGCTAAAAGCTTTAAATGTTGATGAATATGGCCTTGATGAAATGGATAACAAAATCCTTTCTGTAATAATAGAAAAATTTAAAGGCGGGCCTGTTGGTATTACAACCATCGCTACTGCTGTTGGCGAAGAGCCAGGCACCATTGAAGAAGTATATGAGCCTTTTTTGATCCAGGAAGGGTTTTTACAACGTACCCCCCGGGGAAGGGAGGTTACACACAAAGCCTACGGGCATCTTGGTAAAAAGCCAGGAAATACTGGTTATACGGGAACGCTGTTCAGTTGAGGCCTGCACCGCAGCCAACTCTCCACTTGCGGAGAGGGGGTTAAACCTTGATCAAAAGCCTCTGTGCCCATCACTTCCTCGTGCAAATATTCAAGCATTTAACTTTAGATAAATGCTCTCGTCCCATAGGCATTATAGGCTTCCCTAAATTCTTTTGGTGTGCAGCCTTTTTTCTTTCTGAAGATCCTGTTGAAGTTTGAAATATTATTAAAGCCGCATTTATAGCCTACTTCAGTGATGTTGTGCATAGTATCGATCAACATACGCGAAGCCTGCCCTAATCTTATTTCATTTACCGTATCAATAAAATTGCGTCCCGTTCTTGCCTTAAAAAAGCGGCTGAAAGAAATATCGGTCATAGAAGCAATGCGCGCAGCTTCTGAAAGGCTGATATTCTTTGAGAAATTATGATTGATGTATTCCATTACTTTTTCTATACGCCGGCTGCCATAAGAAAAACTCTCAAAATTGCTGAAAGCACCATCAGATAAAATGCGCATATTACGGGAAGCAGAAAGATCATGCAATAAAGACATTAACTCCAGCACAGAATCAAAACCCTGTTTTTTTGTAAGTGCCACAAGCCTTGGCATTATATTAAGGATGGTTTCTCTTGAGAATAAAACACCACGCAAAGATTTTTCAAACATGTTTTTGATAAAATGCATCTGGTTACGGCATAAAAACTTTTCATCAAACAAATCGCGGTGGAACTGAATAGTGATCTCCTTTATCTCCTTGCTCCTGCATTTATGGTTGAACCAGCCGTGTTGTAAATTGGGCCCAACCAAAACCAGTTCCATATCATCTATTGCATCAATATGATCGCCTATGATGCGCTGGGCATTTTTAGCATTTTGAATAAAATTCAATTCAAATTCTTCATGATGATGCAGTGGAAAATCAAACTTTTCTTTGGTGCGTGAAAAGATGGTAAAACAATCATTTTTCGTTAACGGAATAATTTCTCTTAGTAATTCGGCAGGCATCGTATAAAATAAAATGCAAATAAAAAGTATTTGATAGTAAAAAAAGCATCAGATACTGTGAGTAGCCAATTTTTTCAAGTGCTGGTTAAAACGCAATATTTTTTATCCTTAAAATTAAAAAGCAATAAATAAAGGATAAAAAAGTATTGATTTAAGCCACAGGTTTATAAATATTTTTGTTAAAACAACTTGTCGTGTGATTAAATAGATAAACCAGGATTCACCTGATCTTTGTTTACATATCCGGATCATTTGGGAGGTAATAAAATTATCTTTTGCATCTCTAAATTGTCGGATATTGGTTTGATCACATAATCATCCTAAAACATGCATAAAAACTTAAAATATTTTCCCGGCTTACTCCTTTGTTTAGTAATGTTAATGGCAAAATATTCATGTGCACAAAACAAAGATTTTCCTGTTGATAAAAATGCAACAGCAGAAACGGTTAATCTTTACCGGAACTTAAAAAACTTGCTGGATAATGCTGTGATGCTAGGCCACCAGGATGATCTTGCATATGGCGTAAACTGGAAATATGAAGCGGGCAGAAGTGATATAAAAGATGTAACCGGCGATTATCCGGCTGTAGCAGGTTTTGAATTAGGCCGGCTTGAACTTGATGAACCGGTAAATTTAGACAGCGTGCCGTTTGATAAAATGCAATTATTTATAAAAGCTGCTTACAAAAATGGCAGCGTTATCACAATAAGCTGGCATTTGCATAATCCCCTTACTGGTAAAACTGCATGGGACCCTGCGCCGGGTACTGTCGCATCAATCTTGCCCGGTGGTGAAAAGAATACTTTGTATAATTCATGGCTTAATAAACTGGCTGTATTTTTTCAAAAACTGAAAGGAGATAATGGTGAATATATCCCGGTCATTTTGCGTCCATATCACGAACTAAATGGCAGTTGGTTCTGGTGGGGAAAAAATTATTGCACCCCAGCGCAAATAAAACAGTTGTATCAATACACGGTGAAGTACCTGCGCGATACAAAACAGCTCCATCATTTATTATATGCTTTTAACACGGATAAATTTTATTCGGCCGGCGAGTACCTGGAAAGATATCCCGGCGATGATTTTGCAGATGTAGTGGGTTTCGATATTTACCAGCGCTCAGGTAATGAAGAGTTTATACAAAGCGCCGATAAAATGCTTGGAATGTTAGACAGCATAGCATCAGCTCATTATAAAATTCCTGCGCTTACAGAATTCGGTTATGGAAGACTGCCCGACAGCACCTGGTTTTCAAAAGTTTTGCTGCCTGTTTTAAAAGCGCATAGAATATCATCTGCATTGGCATGGCGCAATGCCGGTGCAAAAAAGGATGGAAGCACGGAGTTTTATGTGCCGTATGCGGGGCATCCCTCAGCCAAAGATTTTATTGCTTTCTGTAATGATGAGAAAATATGGTTACAACAGGATGCTGCCAAAGAGAGGTTATATCAAAAGCGTTAATGATTTTTTTAAAATTAAAGGCAAGCGAAAGCCTGGGGCTTACCAGGGCTTTTACATCAAAAAGCATTTTTCAATAGTGCGGGTAAAGCTTATTAAATGAAATTACAGTTTGCAGACATTGCCATTATTGTGTTGTACCTGGTAGCAATGGTTTTAATAGGCTGGTTCCTGCGTAAAAAAGCGCGTGCCAGTAAAGAAAGCTATCTGCTGGGAGGAAAACGTTTACCATGGTACATGCTCGGTTTAAGCGATGCTTCTGACATGTTTGATATAAGCGGCACCATGTGGATGGTTTCTTTATGCTTTGTGTATGGGATGAAAAGCATATGGATCCCATGGCTCTGGCCTGTATTTAACCAGGTTTTTAACATGATGTTCCTGGCAAAATGGCTTCGCCGGTCAAACGCCAATACCGGTGCTGAATGGCTTGCCACGCGCTTTGGTTTAACCGGAAAAGGCATAAAAGGTTCTCACACAATTATCGTTGCCTTTGCATTGATAGGCTGCCTTGGTTTTATGGCTTATGGTTTTATTGGTCTTGGTAAGTTCATCGAAATTTTTGTGCCCTGGAACCTGGTGCAGCCATACATCCCGTTTGAAATAGCGCCCGCATATGTAGCACATTTTTATGGGATTGTTTTTACGCTCTTTGCTGTTTTTTATTCTGTGCTTGGCGGTATGCACAGTATTGTTTTGGGTGATTTAATAAAGTATGCTATTATGACAATCGGCTGTTTTGCCATTGCAGCCATTGCAATGTTACACCTGCATACCAACAATAACCCGCTGAATGTACCGGAAGGATGGACGAATCCATTCTTTGGCTGGCATCTCGATTTAGACTGGTCAGGTTATGTAGCTGCAGCCAATCAAAAAATTGCAGAAGACGGTTACGATCTTTTCGCATTCTTTTTTATGATGATGCTTTTTAAGGGTGTATTTGCTGCATCAGCCGGCCCTGCACCAAACTATGATATGCAGAAGATCTTGTCATCACGTTCGCCAAAAGAAGCTTCCAAGATGACGGGCTTTGTTTCTATTATTTTATTGCCGATACGGTATTCAATGGTGATCGGGCTAACAGTGCTGGGTTTACTTTATTTCGACCGGCTAAACCTGAGCAAAGGCAGCGGAGGTGTTGATTTCGAAAAAGTATTGCCGGCTGCTGTCAACAGCTTTCTGCCCGTTGGTATTTTGGGTATTGTGCTAACCGGGCTGCTGGGTGCATTTATGGGAACATTTTCAGGCACATTGAACGCAGCGCAGGCTTATATTGTAAATGATATTTACTTAAAGTATGTAAATCCAAATGCATCGAACAGGAGAACTATCATTGTAAGTTATTTGTCGGGAATTGTTGTGGTTACGATCGGCGTAATACTGGGATTTTTTACCAAAGATGTAAACAGCATTTTGCAATGGATCGTTTCCGGTTTATATGGTGGCTATATCGCAGCCAATATTTTGAAATGGTATTGGTGGCGCTTTAATGCAAACGGATTTTTCTGGGGAATGCTGGCAGGTACGGCAGGTGCGTTGATTTTCTCAAGATTTTTTTCCGGTGTACAGTTCCTGTATTATTTTCCGTTGTTGTTTTTGATATCATTGGCTGGTTGTTTTATCGGAACTTATACGGCACCTGCAACCGAAGTAGCAATTCTAAAAAAATTTTATAAAACGGTTAGGCCCTGGGGATTCTGGAAACCAATTCATGCAGTGGTTATTACAGAGGATACATCATTCATGCCTAATAAAAGATTTAAACTGGATATGTTTAATGTGATTATCGGCATCATCGGTCAATGCTGCCTTACTATTTTGCCTATGTATTTGGTACTTTGGATGGAACTGCCTTTAATAATAACTATTTCAATTCTGATAATAGTAATCTTCATTCTTAAAAGAACATGGTGGAATAAACTGGAAGATTAAAACAAGCGACTATGAGAAAAAATTTTTACGAGCGTTTGCTGCAACTGGAACAAGATCACGCAAGATTGATTGCACGGGAAAATGAACCGGTGATGGAAAGTAATGGCATAATTCACCGTTATCGCTACCCGGTGCTCACCGCTGCGCACACACCCTTGTTCTGGCGTTACGACCTTAATGCTGCGACAAATCCTTTCCTTATGGAGCGCTTTGGCATTAATGCTGTTTTGAATGCGGGTTCAATTAAGTGGAATGATAAGTATTTATTAATAGCAAGGGTTGAAGGTAATGACCGGAAGTCTTTTTTTGCCATTGCTGAAAGTGATAATGGTATTGATCATTTTAAGTTCTGGAGTCACCCTGTCATAATTCCTGAAACGGGTGATCCCGACACAAACGTTTATGATATGCGGTTGATTCAGCATGAAGATGGCTGGATATATGGCTTGTTTTGTACAGAAAGAAAAGATCCTGCAGCACTGGTTGGCGATCAGAGCGCAGCTATTGCTCAATGCGGTATTGTTCGTACAAAAGATTTAAAGACATGGGAACGTTTGCCAGATCTTAAAACAAGGTCAGCTCAGCAAAGGAATGTGGTATTGCACCCGGAATTCATAAATAAGAAATATGCTTTTTATACAAGACCACAGGATAGTTTTATAGAAGCCGGCAAAGGCGGGGGTATTGGTTTTGGCTTGTCTGAAAGGATTGATTATGCTGAAGTAAATGAAGAAGTAATTATCGATCCAAAACAATACCATACAATAAACGAACTAAAGAACGGCAGTGGGCCTGCACCGCTCAAAACAAATTATGGCTGGCTGCATCTTGCCCATGGCGTACGTAACACCGCCGCTGGCTTACGTTATGTATTATATATGTTTATGACCGGCCTGGATGATGTCACTAAAATTATTTATAAACCCGCGGGCTATTTTTTAGCGCCGGAAGGAGAAGAAAGAATAGGTGATGTGTCGAATGTTGTTTTTAGTAACGGGTGGATATCGGACGATGATGGCAAGGTATTTATTTATTATGCTTCATCAGATACGAGAATGCATGTTGCTGTTTCTTCCGTTGACCAGTTAGTGGATTATGTAATGAATACATCGCCTGATGGACTGCGTTCTGTAACTTCTGTAAAAAGGATTATGTCAATCATAGAAAAAAATCAATCTTATTTACAGGAACACAAACACCAGTCGGCAAAAAATATTATGTAGCAGCGATAATGGAATGTCTTGATCAATATAAAAAGGAAGTTGAAGCAGAACTGTCAGCCATACTTAATTACTGGTTACAAAATACCGTTGACAAAACCAGGGGTGGTTTTTACGGTAAAGTAAATAATGCGAATGTTGTTGATGAACATGGCCGCAAAGGTTGCGTAATGCACGCCAGGATTTTATGGGCATTTGCTGCTGCCTATAATTTTTGCGGTGAAGAGAAATATATGCCTGTATCAGCAAGAGCTTTTGAATATATCAAAGATCATTTCATTGATGAGGAATTTGGTGGTGTTTTCTGGTCGGTTGACGCCGCAGGGAATTTGCCGGATACAAAAAAACAGGTTTATGCACTTGCGTTTTGCATTTATGGTTTGAGTGAATATTATACAGCATCAAAGAACGAAGAAGCTCTTTTATTGGCTTTGTCTTTGTATGATTTAATTGAAAGATATAGTTATGATAACATGAACAAAGGTTATATTGAGGCGTTTACCAGAGACTGGAAAATACCCGGAGACCTGCGGTTAAGTGCAAAAGATGCGAATGAAAAAAAAACAATGAATACGCACCTGCATATCATTGAAGCTTATGCAAATCTTTATAAAGTTTATGAAACAGAAGAGCTCGCAAACAAAATAAGAAGCTTACTTGAATTGTTTCATACATATTTTATCGATCATAAAACATTTCATTTAAAATTATTCTTTGATGAGGTTTGGACTGAAAAAGCCGGGGTGATCTCTTATGGTCATGATATTGAAGCGGCATGGTTGTTACAACAATGCGCAGAGATAATCGGGGATAAAGACTGGCTTTATATTTATAAAGCATATGCTGTTAAGATTGCTGATGCGGTGACAGAAGGCCTGGATAAAGATGGCGGCTTATGGCATGAATATGAGCCACAGCATCAGAAATTGGTACAAGAGAAGCATTGGTGGCCCCAGGCCGAAGCGATGGTTGGTTTTTTAAACGCCTGGCAAATAACAAAAAATGAAAAATACCTGCAGCATTCACTTAATACCTGGCGATTTACAAAAAAATATATTATTGACAAGCAAAACGGGGAATGGTTTTGGGGGGTGAAAGAAGATAACAATGTTATGCAGAATGAAGATAAGGCCGGCTTGTGGAAATGCCCGTATCATAATTCAAGGGCATGTATGGAAGTAATGAGGCGTATACCATAAAAATTTATTATCGCTAAGCATATTATTTCGGGATTTTTTGATTTTGGGAGGAGAATGTACTCCAAATTTCATGTAGCTAAATCGGCATCTGATAATGAAACAATCGTTATTCTCTGTGCTTTGCCTGCTTTTATTAAGCTGTTCCGGCAGGGCGCAACAAATGAATGGAACTATAAGGTTAAACCAGGCTGGTTTTTATCCTGGTGCACCCAAAATTGCTGTTGTTATTAGCGATGATGTAAGCAATGATTTTTATGTGATCGATGCATCTGACAATAGTGGCGTATTTAAAGGAGTATTAAATGCTGTACGGCAATCGAATAATTCGTCGCTTAAAACACGCATTGCAGACTTTACTTCATTCAATAAACAAGGCACATACATTTTGGTTTGCGGAAAAGATTCTTCTTATACATTCAGCATACGGGAAAATGTCTTACATGTGGCGGCGGTTTCATCCTTAAAAAGTTATTACTATCAACGCATGTCAATGCCGCTGAAAGAAAAATATGCAGGCAAATGGGCGAGGGCAGCAGGACATCCTGATACTGTTATATATGTGCATGGTTCTGCTGCAACTGCCCGAAGACCCGCAGGCACGATCATATCATCTGCAGGTGGCTGGTACGATGCGGGCGATTATAATAAATATATTGTGAACAGTGGCATCAGCACAGCTACATTATTATCAGCTTATGAAGATTTCAGTGCTTATTTCGATACACTTAACATAAATCTTCCCGAAAGTAACGATGATGTTCCTGATGTTTTAAATGAAGCCCTGTATAATATCCGCTGGATGCTCACAATGCAGGACCCGTATGATGGCGGCGTGTATCATAAATGCACTAATGCGGATTTTGATGGTATGGTGATGCCGGACAAGGCAATCTCAAAAAGGTATGTTGTACAGAAATCAACTACTGCCGCACTTGATCTTGCAGCGGTGGCGGCGCAATCCGCACGCATCTTTTCAAATTATAAAAAACAATTCCCGGGCCTGGCAGACAGTTGTTTGAATACGGCTCTGAAAGCCTGGCAATGGGCCCAAAAAAATCCTGCAGTTTATTACAGGCAGAATGAGATGAATAAGCTATTCGAGCCCGTAATCAATACCGGAGCTTATGGCGACAATAATGTGGATGATGAATGGTTTTGGGCAGCATGTGAATTGTATGCAACTACAAAGGATGAAAGTTTTTATGCAGATATCCATAATAAAATAAATGTGCCGTTTTCGTTACCAACATGGAGTGATGTCAGATCGCTTGGTTATTATACACTCATAAAAGCAGAGAAAAAATTTTCTGCACATAAGGATGATATATCGACAATAAAAAATAAGCTGTTTGCTGCAGCCGATAATTATATAGCCGGTATACAAACTAATGCATTTGCAACTGTTATGGGTGGTAATCAGAAAGATTTTAACTGGGGTAGCAATTCAAATGCAGCAAATCAAAGCATTTTGTTGATAAATGTTTATTGCATTACGCAAAACAAAAAATATCTCAACGCGGCTTTGACTAATCTTGACTATATACTTGGAAGAAATGCAACTGGCTATTGTTTTATTACAGGCGTTGGCACAAAAAGTACGATGCACCCTCACCACCGCCCGTCCGTAGCAGATGGTATTGCAGAGCCTGTGCCGGGTCTGTTAGCCGGTGGCCCAAATCCCGCGAGGCAGGATGGCTGTAAATACCAGTTTACAGAGCCGGAAACTGCCTATACAGATGATGACTGCAGTTACGCTTCCAATGAAATTGCCATTAACTGGAACGCCCCGCTGGTATATGCTTTAAATGCAATGGAAGCGATGCAACGCAGATTCTAGAGATTTTCATTTTTATTTCAAAATCCAAATAAATAAAATAATGCTATGTAAACGAGCGGCTTAAGCCGGTTTTACTGCTGATATTTTTTTATGAGCGGATAATGCAGCCAAAAAAATTTTTTGTTGCTTGCAACGCTTAAGCATCGGCCACTGTCAGCTATAACACATCCGGATGGATTATAAAGAACTTGTAAAGAATTGCCTGAAAGGAAAAGGAGAGGCGCAAAAGGAATTATATGATCATTTTGCCGGCCCTATGTTTGGTATTTGTTACCGCTATACGAAATCTGCAACTGATGCAGAAGATGTATTACAGGAAGGATTTATAAAAGTGTTTCGCAACCTGCATAATTACAGGAATGAAGGAGACTTGGGTGCGTGGATACATCGGATAATGATCAACACTGCATTAAATTACCTGAAGCAAAATAAACGGTACAGCAGTGAGCTTTCATACGAAGAAGATCATCTGCATCCGGTATCTGCAGAGAACCCGGTGGTGAATTTGCAGGCAAAGGAACTAGCTGATCTGATACGACAGTTGCCAACCGGTTGCCAAACAATTTTTAACCTGCATGCAGTTGAGGGCTACACGCACGTGGAAATTGGAGAAATGTTAGGCATTCATACAGGTACCTCAAGATCGCAATATGCAAGGGCAAGGGCTATGATGATAACCTGGATCGAAAAAAGAAATGAGCATATAAAACAAAGACGGTATGCAGGAAAATGAATTTGAAGGACAGGTTAAACGAATAATAGAGGAATTTCATATTTCTCCACCTGCTTCTGTATGGGAGAAAGTTAGCCGTAAACTGGAAAAAAAACGCCGGCCTAAATTGCTCCCGCTTCTATTGCTTTTGATTGGTTTAGCAGGCACAGCTTATCTTATTTTCTATGCTGCTGAAAATAGTATACAAAGTCCAATAGCCATGAGCAATAATAAAGATCATAAAGGCACTGTAAAAGCAGACAGCATTATTGTGAAAAAGCCGGTGAATCCGGTTACAGAAAACATCAACCCGGCTAATGAGCTGCCTTTATCATTAAAAAATATAAACGGCGATAGAAAGCTGGATGTCAATAACCTTCGGAAACTTTCATCGCCGGTTACCGCTCAAACCCCGCGGGTATTGCCGGCAACAAATAATTATAAAGCTGAACAACAGCGTGATCACGATAACAACCATGCATATCAAACGGATTTGCAGGTGTTACAAAACAATGACAGCATTTTATTACATAGCGATACGATCACTGATAAAAATGCTGTAGCTGGCAAAGAACTAGAAGGGGCTGGGAGTGCGGATACCGTTGTTGTGAATAACGATAATCCAAGTACAGGTAACCAGGATTCGAACGCAGTAGTGAAACCGAAAACAGCAAATGAGTTAACCACCCCGATAAAAAAATCAATCAGGCAAAATTATAAATTACCAAACTTGCAGTGGGGTATAACTGCATTTTACGGAGGTAGTAATGCCATTGAAAATCTTGTTGATCTTAATAAGTCTGCTTCTGCAAGCTACGCAGCGCCGGGCACGATGCCTAACAACAGTGATACCGCTTTTTATAACAACCATCCTTATACTGCATCAACTGCTTACCATGTTGGAGCTGTTGTACAAAAGAAAATTATAAAGAATGGCTTTGTGGCCGCAGGTTTATATTTTACCCATCTTTCTACAAAAGCCGATGTAAGTGAAAAGGTTGATGGTTTATACATAGTTCAAACTGCCAACGACCTCAGCAGGGCATTCACCGTAAATGAATATTTCCAGGCTGGTTCTGTAACTTATACCAACCATTATAATTTTATTGAATTACCTGTTTATTTTCAGCAGGATATCTTGCCGGCAAAAAAGTTTTCATTTTCTTACAATGCAGGTTTTTCTGTACGCCAGTTGATATCTTCCAAATCGCTTATCTATAATCAATACAACAATATATATTTTCCTAAGGATGATTTGATGCGTAAAACACAGTTGCAGGTTTTGGCGGGATTAAACCTGAAGATCAACGCCGGCAGTAATACTTCGGTTTATATAGGTCCGCAGCTTTCATATAGCCTTTCCAATCTTTATAAAAATGAGAATAACGGAAATTTTCACTTTATAAATTACGGTTTACAGGCAGGCCTTATGTTTCATAAAAAATAATAAACAGCTTTGCACGGTCGTAATTATAGTTTGGTCGAAATGTCGAAATTATTATGATCACAACTAAAAATTATACTATGAGAAATATTTTGATGCTGACGCTTGCGGCATTTACTATCATGCTCAGCAGTTGTTTTAAAGATGATTGCAAAAGCGTTCGCCGCATTTATAGACCTGTTTATAAAACGCTATCCGAAGTACGCAGGGATATGAAAGGCGGTAATGAAGAACCGATAGTTGCAACAGGAAAAATTTACCTGTATGATAATTATATCTTTTTAAATGAACCAGGCAGGGGTATACATGTAATTAATAACAGTAATCCTTCCGCTCCTGAAAATATTTCCTTTATAAATATTCCGGGCAATTACGATCTTGCTGTAAAAGATAATTATCTATACGCAGATTCTTACAGCGATCTTGTTGTGTTTGATATTTCAGATCCTGAACATGTTATTGCAAAGGAGTTTGAGAATAATGTTTTCCCGCAGCAAAACATGTATTATTTTTCAAGGTTAACTGTTAATCCTGATTCCATCCTTTTGCCGGTTGATTTTATTGCGATTGATACATTGGTCGATTGCCAGACTTATGACATATGGATGAGACCGGACTATAATGCATCCAGGGATCCTTCATTGGCACTTTATTCTAACGCTCCTTCAACCGGAATTGGAGGTTCAACCGCAAGGTTTACGGTTATAAATGATTATTTATACACGGTTGATTATGCAACATTATATGCGTTCAATATAGAAAATGCTTCCAGCCCGCAACTCGCAAATTTTATAAACATCAATACAGGGTTTGTGGAAACGATATATCCTTTTGAGGAAAAGTTATTCATCGGCTCGCGAAACGGTATGTTTATTTATGATGTTTCCTCGCCTGCTACGCCCGGATATGTTGGCGAGTTTGGTCATGTGCAGTCCTGTGATCCTGTGATTGCGGACGGCGATAACGCTTTCGTTACCTTACGCTCGGGCAGTTTGTGTGAAGGGTTTACAAATCAACTTGAGGTCCTTGATATAAAAACAAACATAACTAACCCGTTACTGCTTAAAACATACACTATGACAAATCCCCGGGGTCTTGCAAAAGACAACGACCTGTTATTTATATGTGATGGACCTGACGGCTTAAAACTGTATGATGCTTCGGATATAAATCATCTTTCGCTAAAACAAAGACTTCGTGACCTCGAACCAAATGACGTTATCGCCTATAATAAAATTGCGCTCGTAATTGCAACCGATGGATTATATCAGTATGATTATTCCAATGCATCATCCCTGAAATTATTAAGTAAGATACCGGTTAGAGAACTATGAAATATATACTATTACCTGTTGTTGTGTTTCTTATTGTAGTAAGTTCAAAAGCCCAGGATTCAATACAAAAAATTAAGGCGCCTGTCCGGTTTCAAAGCCTGTTACAGGCAGGTTTGTTAAGCGGTGGAACTGAATCTGCTTTTGAGGTACAGAGCATTAACGGAATACAATGGAAAACATTTTCAGCGGGCATTGGTATCGGTATTGATAACTATGTTTTTCGCACCATTCCTCTTTTTATCGACTTAAGAGCAGATATTTTAAAGAAGCATAACACGCCATTTATCTTTACAGATGCAGGCATTCAGTTTTCCTGGGTGCAGGAAGGCCAGAAACTCTCTTACCTTAACACCGAATATAAAAGCGGTTTTTATTTTAACGCGGGTGCAGGCTATAAAATAACCGTTTTAAAAAGAAGTGCTATTGTTTTAAGTACAGCATTCTCCCTGAAAAAAGTGGACGAAAAGGAGAATGTTTACTGCGATTTTGTTGGTTGCCCCGGACTTCCTTCCCAGGTTAATCAATACACATTCAGAAGACTTTCTTTAAAAGCGGGCTGGGCTATCCGGTACTAAACTCTTAATGCGTTTATGTGAAGATAAAGTTGGCTTTGTTACATTTTTTACAGGCTTTCTTTATTGTAACTTTGCGCAAAATTTTTAAAGCGGAATGGTTTATCTTACAAGACTGGAACATTTTAATGCCGCGCATAAATTGTATAACCCTGCATGGACCAAAGAGAAGAATGAAATCATTTTTGGTGAATGCGCAAACGAAAACTGGCACGGCCATAATTTCGACCTGTTTGTTACAGTGAGAGGGAAACCTGATGAAGAATCAGGCTTTGTAATGGATGCAAAGCAACTAAGCCGTATTATCAAAGAACATGTGATAGAAAAGCTTGATCATAAAAACCTGAATATTGACGTCAGTTTTTTAGTGGGAAAAATCTGCAGTACTGAAAATCTTGTTATTGAAATATGGAAGCAATTGCAGCCGCATCTGCCGGGCCATGTAACATTGCATAGCCTCAAATTATATGAAACACCAAGAATTTATGTTGAATATTTTGGAGAATAATTATGCAAAAAACAGCCGTTTACAGGAAGGAACATTTTAATGCCGCGCATCGTTTGCACAATGCATCGTTAGATGATGCAACCAACCAAAAACTTTTTGGTAAATGTAATAACCCGCATTATCACGGCCATAACTACGAACTAATAGTAAAGCTTACAGGTTTTCCTGATAAGCAAACAGGCTATGTGATGGATCTGAAAGAATTAAGTGACCTTATAAAAAAAGAGGTGTTGCAAAGGTTCGATCATAAAAATCTTAATCTTGATGTAGCAGAATTTAAAGAGATGAACCCGACCGCGGAAAATATTGCCATAGCCATTTATAATATTTTGCGGCCGTTAATCAGCAACCACCTGGAACTGCAGGTGCGTTTATATGAAACTGAAAGAAATTTTGTGGAGTTTCCCGCGTGATTAATTTTTAATTTTATTATTGCCGATTATTAAATTCTAAAAAATGTTATACGAGAGAACAGAAAGTTATGATAACGCTTCAATAGACGGGCTTAAGAAAAGTTACAGAAATGTCATAGAGCTTATAGGTGAAAATGCAGATCGGGAAGGCCTGGCGAAAACACCTGAACGTATTGCAAAGGCGATGCTATTTAATACACAGGGATATAACCAGGATGCTCTTTCTATTTTAAATTCTGCCAAGTTTCATGAAGACATCAGCGAGATGATAATTGTAAAGGAAATAGAATTATACAGTATGTGCGAGCATCACATGCTGCCATTTTTTGGCAAGGCACATATTGCATATATACCCAATGGCTATATAACAGGTCTGAGTAAAATTGCAAGGGTGGTTGACGTATTTTCACGCAGACTGCAGGTGCAGGAAAGGTTAACCACGCAAATTTTAGATGCAATAAAGGAAGCGCTAAATCCTATTGGTGTTGCAGTTGTTATAGAAGCCAAGCATTTATGTATGATGATGCGCGGCGTACAAAAACAAAATTCTGTTACCACCACTTCTGCATTTTCAGGAGAGTTTCTGAAAAATCCCACGCGCAGCGAGTTTCTAAAACTTATTAGTTCAGACCTGGGATAGCTAAAAGCCGGTCCATGGTCTATGGTTCATGGACTACGGACTATGGACTATGGCCGCCGGCTTTCCCGAAGACCTTATCTTATACTCAAGCAGTAATATCCCGGTTGCAGAGGCAGCACACACAAAACCAAGTACCCACCATAATGTTGTAAAGCTGTACGACGATGCTATACCGCTGCCTGAAAGCGGCGCTGCAATTTGTGCAATACTCCATGCAATGGCATATAAGCCAGCATATTGCCCGCGGTTATGAGAAGCACTACGTTGTATCCAGAAAGAATTCATGAAGGGCATCGACAACATCTCACCAATCGTGATAAGCATGATAGAAAAGCAGGCTGTTAACTGGCTTGCCGGTAGTATATTGAGGGATATAAAAGAGAAAGCACAAACGAAAAAACCCGTGCGGATAAAAAATGTATCAGGCTTTTTACCTTCTAATTTATACACAAGCACCATTTCTGTAAGCACAATAATGATCCCGTTCAATGCCATCAGGAAGCCTATGAATGCTTCGTCATAATGCCATTCGGTTTTGAAAAAAACCGGCTGCACCGTAAACAACTGGAAAAAACAGGAAGCAAAAAGCAAAGTGATTATGATAAAAACAACATAAAATTTATCTGTATATGCATGCTGCTTTATTGGTGGTTTTTCTTTTACTACACCGGCCTTGCTGTGTGTTACCGGCAATAATTTAAACAGTAATAATGCAGCGATAATATTAGTGCAACCATCAACCCAAAATAATAAATGGTAATTGAATGAAGCAAGCACGCCACCCAGTGCACCACCAACAGCCCAGCCGAGATTTATTGCTAGGCGGTTTAATGAGTAAGAACGTGTTCTGTTATCAGGCTCGCTGTAATGTGCGATAGCAGCGGCATTTGCAGGGCGGAATGATTCATTACAGAGGCTTAAAACAAATGTGCCGATGCATAATGACAGGTAGCTCTGAAGAAAGCCTGTAATAATAAACATAATACCGCCTAGTAAAAGCGATGCAAGCTGCTGGTAGTAAAAGCCAAATTTATCCGTGATCTTGCCGCCTATGAATGCACCTGCGATGGCGCCCGCACCAAATAAAGCCATTACAACGCCTGCCTGGGGTAAACTGAAATGTAGTTGCTGCGTGCAATACATTGTCATAAACGGAACAACCATGGTGCCGCTCCTGTTTACAAGCATTACTGCAGATAGATACCAGGTGTTTCTTGAAAGCCCCGTAAATGCATTTTTGTATAAAGAAGCAGTTGCAGAAAGCATATTGCGAAAATAAAACAAGGGTTGAGATTAAGTGCTTTCATCACTTACCGTTCGTAAAATGAGATTGATAATTTGGTAGCCGGCAATTGTGCCTTGTGGCGTCGTCCCTTGTATCACTCCCTTGTACTGTATATTTTCATGGCAGCATTATTCAACGTCAATGCGGGGAATGCCTGTCTTGCGAAATGCGGGGGAAGCATTCTGATTTTTTAAAATTATTTTACTGGGGAAGAACACCAATGAAGGCGAAAAATTATTTCCGCCCCATCGGGGCAAAATGTGGGTAGATAATATTAGACAAAAATTAATTTTCGTGCCGTAGGTACGAAACAATGAAGATAAGTTGGGTTGTTACCGGAAGGGAGAAAACCGTTGGTGAAGAACACCAATAGCGGCGGAAAATGGGCTTTGTGCTCCGTAGGCCGCAATGTCCCTGGCTGCGCTGATTGCTCTTCGAAGAGACATCCGGAGAAGGGAAAATGCGGGGGGAAGCATTCTGATTGTTTAAATTATTTCACTGGGGGAGAACACCGATGAAGACGAAAAATTATTTCCGCTCCATCGGGGCAAAATGTGGGTAGATAATATTAGACAAAAATTAATTTTCGTGCCGTAGTTACGAAACAATGAAGATAAGTTGGGTTGTTATTGGAAGGGGAAAACCGTTGGTGAAGAACACCAATAGCGGCGGAAAATGGTCTTTGTGCTTCGTAGCCGCAATGTCCCTGGCTGCGCTGATTGCTCTTCGAAGAGACATTCGGCGAAGGGAAAATGCGGGGGAAGCATTCTGATTGTTTAAAATTATTTCACGGGGGAAGAACACCAATGAAGGCGAAAAATTATTTCCGCCCCATCGGGGCAAAATGTGGGTAGATAATATTAGACAAAAATTAATTTTCGTGCCGTAGGTACGAAACAATGAAGATAAGTTGGGTTGTTACCGGAAGGGAGAAAACCGTTGGTGAAGAACACCAATAGCGGCGGAAAATGGGCTTTGTGCTCCGTAGGCCGCAATGTCCTTGGCGCGCTGATTGCTCTTTGAAGAGACATCCGGAGAAGGGAAATATAACAAGGGTTGAGATTAAGTGCTTTCATCACTTACCGTTCGTAAAATGGGATTGATAATTTGGTAGCTGTAGGATGGTATTCCGCGCGGCGGATCATTCCCTTTTAAAATATCTCTGGAAATATATACTATTATAAGGATTATAAAATTTAGCACTGTCATTGCATAAATACGGTCTAAAAAATTCCTGTCGTTGCTCTGTTTCTTTTTAATTGATAATAATTATTGTAGCTGAATCTAATGGATAAGTTGTTACTTTAACTTCATAATCTATAATATATTTATTGTTCCATTTTAAAGTGTCATTTTCATAATACTCAACTTGCCCATTTGATTTAAACACATATTTGTATTTAACTCCAGTACCTGGCGGAGTTTCAATAGTGCCTCCAATTTGATAAGTCACTTTGTATAAGCCCAATTGTATGTTCCTACAATTAGTTTCTTAACATCATCCATTTTATTTGTCTTGGTTGAGCAAGATATTCCCGGAACGCCATCTTTACTGCATGAGACGATTAAAAGCAAGGCAATAAGGAATTTGGTAAATCGGATATTTTTATGAGATCACTTTGAAGTGAAACGTTGCTAATAAATTTGCAACCAACTCAAATATTACCGCAACCTACAAAATTTTATTGCGCAAATACACCAGCCGTAAACGTGTTTGTGCAACCCAAACTTCGATATTACAACATTGTAAACCATATATTAACGGCTGCCAATATTATCACGTGGTGCGACTTCTTTGCCAGGTCGTTTGAGTTTCTTGGCAGGACTTAATAATATGCTTTGGTTTATTAAAATTTTATCTCTTCTTCATGCGCGTCGAAGAAATGAAATTCTGTTAAATAAAAATCTGAATTTGGTTTTACGCGTATGCGGGTTTTGTATTTACGGTTCCATTTCCAGGCAATAGAAAATATGCCTTTTGTAAGATGTGAATGTAAAATAGGATGTACTGCAATAACAAGATTTTTATGCTGATGTGTTACAAGATAATTAAGGCGGTTTTCTATTTCATCAACAAGCAATAGGGTAGGTGATACTTTACCGGTACCATTACAGCTTGGGCAAATTTCAGATGTGTTGATATTCACTTCGGGCCGCATGCGTTGCCGGGTTATTTGCATCAGGCCAAACTTTGAGATCGGCAGAACAGCATGTTTGGCACGGTCTATCCGCATAAAATTGTCCATTGCTTCCTGCAGTTTGCGTTTGTTATCGGGCAATTTCATATCAATAAAATCAACCACGATAATTCCGCCTATATCTCTCAAACGCAATTGCCTTGCAATTTCTTCACCGGCTTCAAGATTGGTTGCAAGGGCATTTTCTTCCTGGTTATTACTTACGCTTTTATAACCGCTGTTTACATCAATTACATGCAAAGCTTCGGTATGTTCAATAATCAGGTAAGCACCACTGGGCAGGTTTACTGTTTTGCCGAACGCAGATTTCACCTGTTTGGTAATACCAAACTGGTCAAAAATTGGTGTGCCGTTTAAATGACTTGTGACAATGTCTTTCTTGTCGGGCGCAATCTTTTGAATATAGGAAAGTGTATCATTAAAAACATTCCGGTCGTTAATAACGATCTTGTTAAAATCTTCCGTAAGCAGGTCGCGAAGTATGCTGGTTGTTTTGTCCTGTTCGCTTAAGATTTTGGCAGGCGCTGACGCACCTTTTAAGTTGCGCTGAATTGTTTTCCAGGTTTCAACAAGCTGGGAAAGGTCTTCATGCAGTTCTGCTGAATTTTTTCCTTCTGCTGCTGTACGCACGATTACGCCAAAATTTTTAGGCTTGATGGCCTCAATAATCTTCTGTAACCGTTTTCTTTCTTCAGAGCTGTGTATCTTTTTTGAAACAGCCACAACATCATTAAAAGGTGTAATGACTACAAATCTTCCGGGTAAAGAGATTTCGCAACTTAATCTGGGGCCTTTGGCTGCAATTGGCTCTTTTAATATCTGGACCAGTATCTCAGGTTTGCTCTTTATGACCTCGTTTATCTTTCCCGTTTTTATAATTTCAGGCTCGGGCTGAAATTTTGAAAAATCGGCAATATCGTCTGTTTTTTCCTGTATGGCAAGTTGTGTAAACTTCAAAACGGAGCGGGCATACGGACTTAAATCAGTATAGTGAAGAAACGCATCTTTTTCAAAACCAACATCTATAAAAGCTGCATTTAATCCGGGTATGAGTTTTTTTACTTTTCCAAGATACAGGTCACCTACGGCAAAGCTTGCATCTGCTTTTTCATGATGAAGTTCTACCAGCTTCTTATTTTCCAGTAAAGCAATTTCAACGCCATTGGTAGTGGCATTAATAATCATCTCTTTATTCACAAGTTCATCTTTAATAGCTCATAATTAAATTACAAGAATGCCTGTACAACTATGCGGTACCTGCATTAAATACAAATAAGAAGGAAAGGCGAGCAAAAGGAAAGGGTGGATAGAAACCGGCGCTATACAATAAATATTGTAGCGCGCCGGTAATCAAATTTATCTGTTTTTCTTTTTATGGCGATTTTTTCTTAATCTTTTTTTTCTTTTGTGCGTTGCAATTTTATGACGCTTTCTTTTTTTACCACAAGGCATACCTGAATAAATTTTATTTAGTAGTTAATATTTCTTATTGTAAAGAATTAATCCTTTCTTCAATTTCTTTTTTCGCCTGCGGTATTTGTATAAAATTCAGAGAATTTTTATACCATTTTACCGCTTCTGCTTTATTTCCCATCCGTTCATACACGCCGGCTAAATTTAAAATTGCTTCAATATTATCCGGCTGTTTTTGAATCACTATCAAAAAGCGTTCGGCAGCTTTGTCATATTGACCGCTTTGAATGCCTCCCAAACCCAGCATCATTTGAGCGTAAAGGTTATCCGGATTTTTATCTGCAATGTCTTTTATAGCCATTATGCCTTGCATGGGATTGTCAGCAATATTTCCAAACATATAACAAACCCCAATTCCAATTTTTGAAGAATCGTTGCCCGGATCTATTGTTAATGCCTTTTCAAATAACAGTTTTGCCTGTGTTGCCAGCCACTTTTGCATGGGCGCATCTGTTGCCGACATCATCTTATCTAAAAGCAAATGGGCTGCGAAGGTGAGGTTTTTTTCAGAATTTTCCAACTTGGCCGCTTCACCTGTATAATAAGCACCTAATTCGTCGCGATGCAACGTATCCATCCAAAAGGAAGCAAGCTGGTGATAAACATGAATTTGCTGGTTATGTACATCCCCTCTTACAACACTGTTTTCAAGCTGGGTAATGGTTTGAACTTGCTGAGTATCAAGGCCTGACTTGTATTTTGCAATAACCTGTTCTGTTGTTAATTCTGTGGCCGCGGTTGAAGTTCCGGCTGCCGGGACAGGTTTGTCAGGAGCAACTGTATTTCCAAAAAAATATAAGACAACCAGTAATACGATACCGGTAAAAATCAAAATTAATTGTTGTTTTCGCACGAAGTATTATTGAGCCGCAAATTTACTGTGCAGTCTGCATTTGCTTTACTTCATTCACAAATTCTTTAGAAGGTTTAAACGCAGGAATGTAATGTTCAGGAATATGCACCGCAACATTTTTTTTAATATTACGGCCAATTTTTGCCGCTCTTTTTTTAGTAATGAAGCTTCCGAAGCCCCTGATGTAAATATTTTCTCCTTTGGCAATGTTTCCCTTAATTTCTTTTATCAAAGATTCTACCGTTACCAGCACGTCTACCTTTGGGATACCTGTTTTATCTGAAATATTGTTAATAAGGTCAGATTTGCGCATGGCGTGTATAATTTAAAAGATGAATATAAGCAACCCTAAATGTAAAACATTTCAGTTAGAAATGAAAGCAAAGGCAAAATAAAAAATTTTTCATTAAAGTTTAGAAATGAATCTATTATTATTTCTTTTTAAATAAATACGGGCTTGTTGCCAATCATCAGTAGTTAATGATTGAGTGGCTTATATTACCTTTGCGCCTTCAAAAAATTTGAGCAAGTAAATGATTAGTGTAAGAAATGTTACGCTGGCCTATGGCAAGCGTGTTTTATTTGATGAAGTTAACCTTAGTTTCACCAAGGGAAATTGCTATGGTATCATAGGCGCCAATGGTGCAGGCAAATCTACTTTTCTTAAGATTTTAAGTGGTGATATTGAGCCAAATAAAGGTGTGGTTGAAATAACACCAGGCGAGCGTATGGCCGTGCTAAAACAAAACCAGTTTGAGTTTGATGCGCAAACCGTTTTAAACACCGTGCTGATGGGTCATGCTAAACTCTGGCGGATGATACATGAACGCGAAACCATTTATGCAAAAGCAGATTTTGACGAAGAAGATGGCATGCGCGCCGCAGAACTTGAGGCAGATTTCGGTGAAATCGGCGGTTATGAGGCTGAAAGCGATGCAGCGAGTTTATTAGGCAGCCTTGGTGTAGGGGAGGAGTTTCATAATAGTTTGATGCAGGATATTCCTGGTACATTAAAAGTGCGTGTGTTGCTGGCACAGGCTTTATTCGGGAATCCTGATATTTTATTACTCGATGAGCCTACAAACGGCCTGGATATAGAAACAATTGGCTGGCTGGAAAACTTTTTGGCCGACTATGAAAACATAGTTTTGGTGGTAAGTCATGACCGGCACTTTTTAGATGCTGTTTGTACGCACGTGGCTGACGTTGACCGCCAGAAGATCAAAATATTTACCGGTAATTATACATTCTGGTACGAAAGCTCGCAATTAATGAGCCGCCAGATAAACGACAAGAATAAAAAAGTTGAAGAGAAACGTGCCGCATTGCTTGATTTTATTGCCCGGTTTTCTGCCAATGCATCAAAAAGTAAGCAGGCAACATCCAGAAAGAAGGCCCTTGAAAAATTAACTATTGAAGAAATCCAACCCAGCAACAGGCGTTATCCCGGCATCATTTTTCAGCCATTACGCGAAGTAGGTAACCAGATATTAAATGTTGAAAACCTTAGTAAGACGGTTGATGGAAGAAAACTTTTCAATAAAGTAAGCTTCAGCATAAATAAAGGAGAAAAGATTGCTTTTTTAAGCAAAGATCCACTGGCCATCACAAATTTCTTTGAAATAATAAACGGTAATGAAAAACCGGATGCCGGCAAATTCGAATGGGGTACAACCATCACAAAAGCTTACCTGCCCCTGGAGAATCATGAATTTTTTACCAAAGGCCTGACATTAATTGAATGGTTAAGGCAATATGTTCCCCAACATGTTACTGAAGCTGATGAGCCATTTCTGAGAGGATTTCTGGGGAAGATGTTATTCAGCGGTGATGATATTTTAAAGAAAACAAATGTGTTAAGTGGTGGTGAAAAAGTACGCTGCATGATAAGCCGCATGATGTTGCAGTATCCAAATTTAATTGTGCTTGATCAGCCAACAAACCACCTCGATCTCGAAAGCATACAGGCATTTAATGAAGGCTGCCAGGTATTCCCTGGTATTGTTTTACTTACTTCGCATGATCATACCTTTATGCAAACAGTTGCCAACCGTATCATAGAGCTCACGCCAAACGGAATGATCGACCGCCTGACGAGCTTCGACGAATACATGGAAGATGAAAGAGTACATTCAATGAGAGAAGAAATGTATAAATAGATATATCGCACAGAGATCACGGAATAATTGAGGACTGCTTTGTTTACTCTTTTGCTCTGTACGAAAAAGCTATCCTGTCCCATTAAACTCTCTTTTGTAATTTTTGCCGAAATTGTTTGATATGCAGCTGCTGGTTAATTTGTGCGTACAATTGCATTCATTGTAAAATTTTAAGGTTTAGCATGGTTCCTGCATAATGAATAAAAACTTCATTCATTATGCGGTACCATATTCTTGCTACAGACTACGATGGAACTATTGCAGCACATGGCAGGGTAGACGAATCTACGATAGAAGCTTTAAAAAAATTAAAGCAGTCATCAAGAAAAATAATTCTTGTTACTGGCCGCGAACTGGAAGATCTTGAGAAAGTTTTTCCCGAATATGGCATGTTCGACCTGGTGGTTGCAGAAAACGGAGCACTTATTTACGATCCGCAAACCAGGAATGAAAAACTTTTGGGTGAACGGCCCCCGGATACATTTATACAGGAATTAGTACACCAGGGTGTAGGTCCTATTTCGGTAGGCAGGATTATTGTTGCCACATGGGAACCACACCAGTTAACTGTTTTGGAAGCTATCAAAAATGCAGGTCTTGAACACCAGGTAATATTTAATAAGGGGGCAGTGATGGTATTGCCTCCCGGTATTAATAAAGCAAGAGGGCTTGAGGCAGCATTGAATGATCTTAAAGTCTCATTTCATAACGTGGTGGCAGTGGGAGATGCGGAAAATGATAACGCCATGCTGCAGGTAGCAGAATGTTCTGCCGCGGTAGCCAATGCTTTGCCTGCTGTAAAGGACCTCGCTGCAATTGTAACGGGTAAAGATCATGGCGCCGGTGTGGAGCAACTAATTTATGACCTTATCGAGACTGATCTCGAAGTTACGGATGTTAATCTTAAAAAACATTACCTGCAGATCGGTACCAGTGAAAATGGCGGGTACGCAGTCAGTCCATATCGCAAAGGGATTTTGTTAGCCGGAACTTCCGGTGGCGGAAAATCAACTTTTACATCCGCTTTTCTTGAAACACTCATCGAACGTAAGTACCAGTTTTGCCTCGTTGATCCTGAAGGTGACTATATTGATTTTGCCGACACGATAGTCATTGGCGATGCGGATCATGAACCTGTAATGGATGAAATTATAAATGTATTATCAACGCCTTCACAAAATGCCGCCGTTTGCATACTGGCTATTCCTACTGACAGGCGCCCCGTATTTTTTAATACGCTGTTGACAAAGCTTTCAGATCTACGAACAAGAACAGGGCATCCGCATTGGTTTGTTTTTGATGAGGCGCATCACCTCGCTCCTTCAGAAACGGAATCATCTTTCTTTAATATTCCCGATAACCTGAATAATTTTTTATTAATCTCAACAAATCCCTCTTTTATCAATCAAACACTTACAAAATACGTGAGCAGTATAATTGCCATTGGCAGCGAACCGGGTAAAACATTATCAGAGTTTGCAGACATTAAAGAATTAAGGATCGATCCTGCAAAAATAAAAATCCTTGAGCGTGGTGAGGCATGGGTTTGGGAACCTGAAATATCTGATGAAGTCATTAAGATAATCTGTAAAAAACCGGTACACCTGTTAAAACGCCATAAGCGCAAATATGCAACCGCAGATATGGGTGATAACAGCTTTTATTTTAAAGGACCCGGTGCTAAATTAAATTTAAAGGCACATAACCTTGTTATATTCAAACAAATTGCAGATGGTATAGACGATAAAACCTGGCTATTTCATTTGAAAAAAAATGAGTATTCAGCCTGGTTCAGGAATGAAATACATGATGAAGAACTTGCGGATTTAGTTGAAGCAATCGAAAATGCTGATAACGATGCGGCTTCATCCAAAGGAGCAATACTGGCCCTTATTGATGAAAGATATACGGCTTAAATATACGCTTCACGAAACAGAGATTCTCAGCCCGGACATGTAAAAACTCTCTGACCTTTTAACTTAGATCTGCTTCATATTTTCGAAGCTTCTAATATATAGGAAACGAAATAAGCATAATTGAAGAAATGTACAATAATTATAAAGCCCCGTTACGGGGCTTTCCTTTTTTTTAAAATTACTGTTTACTGAAGATTGCTGCTGCACTTCCGTTTTCATTATCAGCCTTGATAAAATAATTTCCGGGTTTCAGATCGTTCACTTTTAGCTGAACTAAATTTTTTCCTTTTTGTACATTTTGATGCTCCTGTTTTAATATGGTACCGTTGATAGTTGTAACATAAATGCGTACACTGGTTTGCAAGGGAGATGTTATTACTGCAGTTAGATCGTTTTGTGCGGGATTCGGGTAAACCGTTTGTATAGTGATAATATTTGTTGACTGGGTTTTTGTGTCAGCGCCGGCACTTGTGCCCGACTTTATATTTTGTGCATAAGGCATGGCGCCATTTCCCTTATCTTCCTGCCATACAGCTACACACTGCCCGTTATATACATTGGTCAATGAGCATTGTAGTTTGGGATTTTTTGTGGCCCCTGTAACCTTTACCGTGTCTGCCCAGAAAAATCCCCCATTGCTGTTTAATCTTATTGCCGCAATTTTATTTGTAATGTTTGAAATCAAAAATATTGGCGTGTTATCTGCAAGCGATAATTTGGAAGATATTAAACGTATCTTACCGGGATCTAAAGGAAAGACCGGTTTGGCATAATTGCCAAAATACCTGTCGCCTGTTAAGGCATTTATTTTCTGCACGTATACAGAACTCATGGATTGTAAAGCGTTGGTTACTGTGCATACCGCCCAAACCTCGGAGATGTTTCTATGCTTTGCTATGTAAATATTTTTTTCATAAGGACCATTGGCACCAGCATAATCGGAAAATGCAGTGCCGTATTCTCCATAAGGCAAACTGCCGTCAGGGTTTATTCTTTGTATATAAGCATCATACCTGCTGCCACGCGATGGTCTTCCATAATAACCCACATAGGTTGTATCACGATCGCTTATAACATCAAAATAATAATAGCTTTCTGTAAAAAGCGGGGAAACTTTTACAGGGCTTTTCCATAAGGCATTTCCATTATTATCGAATTGCTGTGCATATAGATTGGTATAATAAGGGATGGGAAAAGGAAACTCGGCAGGATAAACCATGCTGAATTTACCGTTAGTGCCTGCCACAATATGTGCCCTTGATACGTCTGAAGTATCAAGGCCATCTATAACTTTAATCGTATCCCACGGTGTGCCGCCGCCGGCATTTAGTTTTTGAAAATGAATAGCACCAACGTAGGTCCAGGCCACTACCACTTCATTCGTGCCCAATAGTGAAAGAAAGGGCGCCCCGCCTTCACCCAGGTCCCTTGCCCATAGAGACTTGCCTTCGGTACTTATTTTTTGAACCATACACTCCCAGTAGATATTGCCTTTTACGTATGCAAAGGCAATGATGAGATTATTGTCTTTATCAACACAAATATTAAATGGATAGTCGGGAACAGCAACGCCTGATTTTTTATTGCTTACTAAAACCCCGCTGTCCCCAAACATGCGGTTACCGTTCACATCCAGCAATTGCGCGCGCAAATCAAAATTGCCGGTTGCTTTATTCTTACTGTAAAATGCGATCCATGTCCTTCCGTCATTAGTATTGGTTGTCCGGATATCAGGAGCGTTTATGTCTGCATTTACATAGGCAACAACTGTGTTTTGTTTTTTATCTGTTGTCCATTGTGCATTTGCAAACGATACAATACAACATAGCCATAAAACGATGTAAGTTTTTTTCATGTGGTTGTTATTTTAGAATTGAATGAAAAATGAGAATTATTATTTGCCAAATAACATAGTGCTGGTGTCGTTTTAACACCGTATTAAAATATCTTCCCGTTTGAGGAATGTATTATTTGTCCATGTATGTTAGCTAATGACACCCGAAAACAAAGCAGGATTGAGATGTAGATTTTTTTCATATAGGATTAACTTCAAGTGAATGTGAAGTTATGTATTGATAAGATTGATTTAAAGAATGGTTTAGAATAAATTTAGTATCATTTTTCCGAACCAGCATCTATTGGTAGCCACTGTGCATAAAATCTATGGGTTTTTCTATTAATTTGCTTGATGCTTTCAAAGCTTATTATACAGAACTATGCGATTATAGATTCAATCGAAATAGACTTTTCACAGCATTTCAATATTATTACCGGTGAAACAGGGGCTGGTAAAAGTATCCTGGTTGGCGCTTTAAGCCTGATCCTTGGCGAACGCGCAGATTCATCAGTTTTGTTGCAACAGGGAAAAAAATGTTTTGTTGAAGGAATTTTCAGAATTGAACAACGTAAAAATGTTTTGCAGTTTTTAAATGATAACGATTTTACCATAGACGATGAACTGGTTCTAAGAAGGGAAATTGCTGCTAACGGGAAGTCGAGGGGTTTTATAAATGATTCACCTGCAAATCTCCAGCAGCTAAAGCAACTTGCTTCGATGCTTGTTGACCTTCACCAGCAATTCGATACACTTGAATTGAGTGATTCCGATTTCCAGCGCGAAGTGCTGGATGCGCTGGCGGACAATGAAAAACTATTGTTTCAATATATGCAGTTGTACGCCGAATGGAAAAAAATACAACAGCGGCTTGAACAGTTAACCGCTCAAAAAAATAATTTTCAAAAAGAGCTTGATTATAACCAGTTCCTGTTTGACGAACTCAATGAACTTAATTTAAGAGAAAATGAGTTGGAAGATCTGGATAATGAATTGCAAATACTGAACAATGCCGAAGAAATTAAAACAGCGCTCAACGCATCTGTATATCAATTGAAAGAAAGTGAGCAGCCAATGCTTCAAACCTTAAAGCAATTAATAAATAAGCTGACTGCTTTTGCATCATTCAATGCAGGCCTGGCAGAACTAATACAGCGGCTGCAAAGTGTACAGATCGAACTGGCTGACATAAGCAGTGAACTGGAGTGCCTGGGTGAAGCGGTTAATTACGATGAACAACGTATCAATTTTATTAATGAACGTTTGGCCGGCGGTTACCGTTTGCAAAAAAAACATGGCGTTCAATCAACCAATGAATTGATCAGGATAAAAGATGAGCTGCAACAAAACCTGGACGCGGTATTGAATATTGATGAGGCGATTGCATCAACACAACATAAATTTAATCAACAATTGAGACAGATCGAGGCAATTGCTGAAGAATTGTCTCTCAAAAGAAAGAAAATCATTCCTTTAATTGAAAAAAATGTAAACAACCTGCTTGCACAGGTTGGAATGCCGAATGCAAAAATCAAAGTTGCTGTTAATGATGTCGGGCTCAACCAATTCGGTAAAAACGCTATCGAATTTTTATTCGATGCCAACAGGAGTGGTCGTTTCGAAATTTTGCGCAAAGTCGCCAGCGGTGGAGAATTGAGCCGTCTAATGCTTTGTATCAAATCATTGGTAGCAGAAAAAATAAATCTTCCCACGTTGATATTTGATGAAATTGATACCGGCATTTCAGGGGAAGCTGCAAAGCAGGTCGGGATAATTTTAAAACAGCTTGCGAAACAACGACAGGTGATCTCAATTACACATCAACCCCAAATAGCGGGTAAGGCCGATGTACATTTTTATGTTTACAAACAAATTAAAAATGATACTGCGCATACCAATATACGTTTGTTGAATAAGGATGAACGCATACAGGCGATTGCCCAAATGCTTGCAGGAGAAACACCAACTTCCGCTGCTATTGAAAATGCGAGGGAAATGATTGGTAATTAAACGTGTTCTACACCTTCAAAGGTGTGAACACGGATCAATCTATTCAAACTTTTTATTCCTGGTAATGGCTGGCCAGCTATCCGTTCTAAAAGGCGATGCAGGAAAATTATCTGCATTAAAAAGATTTGCTTCAACCGGCGCATCTGTCCATGCATATCTTACAGCTACCGGCTGTGTAACCTTATCACTCCAAACAACTACTTTGTCGCCATCAATTGCGGCTTGTGCATAATAAAATTTTTTGTCTGCCCCGGAAATTTCAAATCCTTTTAAATAACCGTATTTATCTTTTATCATTAACCCCTTGCCAACATAATCAAAACTTATGTATGCTTTGCCATTATTGAATGTGGAAGATTTATACATGGGTCCACCCGGTAGAATATTATTCATGCCATATACTTTATTTAAAGCTGCTGCAGCAAGCCTTTTGCCAACATCCTGTTTATTACGCGGGTGAATATCATCAGCATCGCCGATATCTGTTGTTACGGCCATGCCCGTGTTGGGTAAGGATAAGGTCATGATTTGTGCTTCACGCAATTCGGCCCAGTCGCTTCCTTCATTACTGCTTTGCTGACTGCCATAGCTTGATAATTGCGCAAACAAAAACGGAAAATTGTCTTTCCATTCTTTGCGCCAGCTTTCTATCAGCAAAGGGAAAGTTTTCCTGTATTGATAAGCTCGTCCTGCATTTGCCTCACCCTGGTACCATATTACACCGCTTACGGCATAGGGGATGATGGGATGGATCATCGCATTGTAAATGATCGTTCCGTGATTATTTGCCCCATGATTAAAATCATACGGCGCATCAAGATCCGGCATAATGCGCCACCCGCCACCTGCAAGCGGGATTGTTGCACTTACTAATTGCAAATAAAGATGAGAAGGGTCTCCTGCAAAGCCATTACCAAACCATGAAGGTTCAGTTTGTTTTGCCTGCCTTACCAATAAAATATTTTTACCTGCCTTAAAGGTTTGTGCCGGTAAATTTACAAGATGCGCTTCCTTTCCTTGTCCTTGCTTAATCAGTACACCGTTAATATACAGTTCAAACGCGCCATCATTATCACCAAGGCTTAATACAGAAGCTTGTGCAGCTTCGCCTGCAGTTACATCAATCGTTTTTTCAAAAAAACCGGTTCCGCGAAAGGCCCAAACACCCTGCCAATCCCATTGACCGGGTGCATTGTATGCCAGCCATGAATTAAACACAGTTGTATCTGCCTGCAATAATTGTTGCTTGTTATAAATTGGTAACTGGTTATTGTTTTTTGCCGCCAGGTTTTTTTTAAGATTTGCCAGCATTATTGAATCTGCTTCTTCCCACGTGGCAGGAAGTTGATGTTGCGCATAATCTTTAAGCTCATCTGAACCAAGCATAGCATCCTTACCGATCCAGCTTTCGACCTGTGAGCCGCCCCAGCTGTCATTTATTAAACCAATGGTTACGTTCAATTGCTTTGCGAGTTCTTTAGCAAAAAAATAACCTACCGCTGTAAAACTACCCACCGTTTCAGGCGACGCAGTAACCCATTCACCAGGCGTTATATCATCCAAAGGTTGCAGGCTTACCTGTGTTGCAACTTTAAATTGGCGCACGGGAATATCAACGGTGTTTGCAATTTCTTCTTTTGCATTGTTGGAATTCTGCACTGTCCATTCCATATTCGATTGACCGGAACAGATCCAAACCTCACCAACCATTATATCATGTAAAACAACAGAATCTTTTTTTGAAATAATGCGCAGATCATAAGGCCCGCCGGCTTGCATCGGTGCAAGCTGCGCCATCCATTTGCCTTGAGCATTTATTTTTGCAGATACCGATTGGCCATTAAAACTTAAGGTGACTTTTTCATCTTTATTTGCCCAGCCCCAAACAGGCACAGGTTTGTTGCGTTGCAAAACCATATGGCTGGAAAAAATATTGGCAATACGCAGCTGTGCTACTGCAGCAATGGATAGCGTAAGGCAGAAAGACAGAATAATTATTCGCATTCTTAAAATTTTAAAATGCGTGAAATTACTTATAAGAAGATAATGATGACATTGGCTCCGCAAGAAAAACCCCGCAAAAAACGGGGCAATTTTAATTTTGTTGAACTGGTTTTATTTTGGCATTTCAAAAAGCTTGGGATCAATTTCTTTATTAATTTCTACTTTTTGGGTAGTAATATCCAATGCGAACTGTCCCATATCAACATGAGTTTTGTATGGCATAAAAACGCCGTAATCTGTTTGCTTATAATCAGAGTAAGCAACTGTTACCGTTATTTCCTGGCCCATTGAATTCCCTTTTTGTATCGATTGAATAATTTGTGAAGTAGCCGAATCTATATAATAAAAGCTTTCAATATTATACTTGTTTGTATACTTTATTTTATAAGCATTTATGTCGCCTACTTTTTCCGGTCCAACCAATTCAACTTTGCCGCCATTAGCTGAATAATTCAATAAAGGATCAACAGCAAAAACCTGGTCTGAACCGGTTTGGAATTCCTGGTCTGATATTGCAGTGGGGTCAGGTGCTCCTGCAAAAGGGTTTATCATCCAGCCACCGCTATCGGTTACAACCTGTACAAAGCCCTGTCCACCGAAGTCAGACTCAGTTCTATAGCCTTTGCCATTAACAATATATGTTTTTGTGGGCGCCTGTGTACCCATAACTTCTGTTGTGCTTTCCATATAGATAGAATTCACTTGAGCAATTTTGTCTTTTCCACCAAGTGCTTCCGCATGTTTCGCAATTATTTCATCTACAGTTTGTGCTTTGGCAATCGTTAAGCTGAATACAGCTAATAAAATAAGAAAACTTGTTTTCATTTTGTTTATTTTTTTTGTATTTGTTGTTTGTGAAAATAATACTTAATTCATTATCCGGGTTTATATATACGGCTTTCCCCAGCTAAAACTGCATGTAATACCTTAGTTATTAAAATTGCAGGAAAGAAGAGCGCAGCTTATATCTGAAGATTGTTTTTTAACTATTAATACAGATTGATGAATTATTTATTTTTACCAACTCAAACCAACAACATGTATAACTTACTTAAAGGAAAAAAAGGGATTATTTTCGGTGCGCTTAATGAGCAAAGTATTGCCTGGAAGACTGCACAAACCTGTTTTACGGAAGGTGCTGAGCTTGTACTCACCAATGCGCCTATTGCGTTGCGTATGGGAGAAATTAATAAGCTCTCAAAAGATTGTAATAATGCTCCGGTTATACCTGCCGATGTAGTGAATATGGATGATCTTAAGAAATTATTTGAGGAAAGTATGAAACATTTTGGTGGTGGTATCGATTTTATTCTGCATTCTATTGGTATGAGTTTAAATGTGCGCAAAGGAAAGCAGTATACGGAAATTGATTATAATTTTAACCAGAAAACTTTGGATATTTCTGCAATGAGTCTGCACCGTGTTTTACGCACTGCCTGGGATATGGATGCATTGAATGAAGGCGCAAGCGTTATTGCACTTACTTACATTGCGGCACAACGTGTTTTTCCTGATTATAATGAAATGGCTGATGCAAAAGCATTACTCGAAAGTGTTACACGTAGCTTCGGCTATTATTATGGTGTAAAGAAAAAAGTAAGGGTAAACACTGTTTCTCAATCACCAACTAAAACAACTGCCGGTAGCGGTGTGAAGGGCTTTGACGGCTTTATGAATTACGCTGATAAAATGAGTCCGCTTGGCAATGCTTCTGCTGAAGACTGTGCTAATTATTGTGCTTTGCTTTTTAGTGACTATGCCCGTATGGTCACCATGCAGAATTTGTTTCATGACGGTGGTTTCAGTTTTACGGGCGTTACACCGGAAGTAATTAACCAAATGGAAAAATAAGCTGGTGGTCCATTTGTACATGGTGTGGAATTTCTTCCTTCTATTAAAAGTAAGGCTGGGGAAATTCATTTTTGACCGGGAATTGCAGCAAGAACTCGGTTATGGCATGATATTTTATTTGTATTATGCATTGTTCACCATTAAAACTTTTTATTATGTTACGTTGGGCAGTTATATTTCTGGTTGTAGCCATCATAGCTGCAATATTTGGTTTTGGCGGTATAGCCGGCAGTGCAGTTGGCATAGCTAAATTCTTGTTCTTCCTGTTTATTGTATTATTTATTTTGTCATTAATATTTGGGAGAAGAGGAACTACCGATGTCTGATGACATCGGATAATTAACTTATTAGGCGCAGGTACCCTTACCTGCGCTTTTTGTTTCTATAGACATTAACCATTATAAATAACTGTTTACTTTGCAACATCATGCAAACAGATTTTCTTATAATCGGTTCCGGTGTTGCCGGTTTAACGTATGCCATTAAAATTGCAAAAGCATTTCCTGGAAAGGAAGTTGTTATTATTACAAAAACAACCGCAGACGAAACCAATACAAAATACGCCCAGGGTGGTGTTGCAGGTGTTTGGGATGCTAATGATAGTTTTGAAAAGCATATCGAAGACACCCTGATCGCCGGCGATGGTTTATGTAATGAGCAGATTGTTGAGATAGTAATAACAGAAGGACCCGAGCGGATTCGGGAAATTATTGATTATGGGGCAGAATTTGATAAGGATGAAAGCGGAGAATATACCCTGGGAAGGGAAGGTGGTCATAGTGAAAACAGGATACTTCATCATAAAGATATTACCGGGAAGGAAATCGAACGTGCTTTGTTAAAGGAGATAAAGAATTTTTCAAATATTAAGTTTATCAATTATTGTTTTGTTGTTGATATAATTACGCAACATCACCTGGGCTACCTCGTTACGAAATCTGCAACTAATATCACCTGTTATGGGGTGTATGTTTTAAATATCTCCAATAATCAGATCGAAAAAATATTATCTCCTGTTACGGTGCTTGCCACAGGCGGCTGCGGACAGGTTTATCGTACTACAACAAACCCGCGCATTGCAACTGGCGATGGTATTGCCGTAGTATATCGCGCGAAAGGGAAGGTTGAAAATATGGAGTTCATCCAGTTTCACCCTACAGCATTATTTGAACCAGGTATCTCACCCTCTTTTTTAATAACGGAAGCAGTACGTGGCGATGGAGGCATATTGCGTAATAAGAATGAAGAAGCCTTTATGGAGCGCTATGATGAAAGAAAAGATCTGGCGCCCCGGGATATTGTAGCAAGAGCAATTGATAATGAAATGAAACGTACCGGTACAGAGCATGTTTATCTTGATTGCAGGCACATGAGCCTGGAAAAATTTACTCATCATTTCCCAAATATTTATGAGAAATGTTTAAGCATTGGCATCGATGTTTCAAAGCAAATGATACCTGTGGCGCCTGCCGCACATTATAGTTGTGGGGGCATTAAAACGGACGAATGGGCATGTACATCGATATTAAATTTATATGCCTGCGGCGAATGTGCAAGTACAGGATTACATGGTGCAAACCGGTTAGCGAGCAACAGCCTCCTGGAAGCGATGGTTTTCGGCCATCGTGCATATCTCGATACGGTTGAAAAAATGAGTGTGCCTAATGTTCCTCTCCGTCGATCTCCCGGTGGAGAAGATGTTGACGTTCCGGATTGGAATGCCCAAGGCACGTCAGAACCAAAAGAAATGATCCTAATCACACAAAGCCTGAAAGAATTGCAGCAAATAATGAGCGATTATGTGGGTATTGTTCGTAATGATGTGCGTTTAGGCCGCGCAATGAAACGGCTTGACCTATTATTTGACGAAACCGAAGCCCTATATAAATCAACAAAAGTTTCTCCGCAATTATGCGAATTAAGGAACCTGATAACTGTTGGTTATCTTATTGTGAAAAGTGCAGCGTTCAGAAAAGAAAGCCGTGGGCTGCATTATAATACCGATCATCCTTATAAAAGCGATTTGCTGCAAGACATAGTCTTATAAAATTATTTTTGCTGATTATTTTTTAGTCAATGTATTATCTACTCTACGGTTTCTTATACCTGGTTTCATTACTGCCTTTCTGGATATTATATCGCATCAGCGATTTTGCCTATGTGATTATTTACTATATTATTGGCTATAGAAAACAAGTTGTATTATCGAACCTGGCAATTGCTTTTCCTGAAAAATCTGTTGAAGCACGCAGGCAAATAGCAAAAAAATTCTATAGAAGCTTTACGGATAATTTTATTGAAACGATTAAGCTGCTGAGCATATCGAAAGAACAACTGCAAAAACGTTTTGTATGTGATTATAAGATACTGGAAGATTATTATGCAACAGGTAAAAGCATCCAGTTTCATTTAGCGCATTTGTTCAATTGGGAATATGGCGATCTGTCGTTTAGCCTTGTATCAAAATATCCTGTGTTGATTGTTTATATGCCTTTGGCAAATAAAGCGGCTAATAAATTATTCTATGAACTGCGCAGCCGGTTCGATGCAAAAATGATAGCGGCAACATCTTATCTAAAAGAGTTTAAGCCATACAGTAAAGAAAAGTTCAGTCTTATGCTTGTTGCGGATCAGAGCGCGGGAAAATCTTCGGCAGCTTACTGGTTGCCTTTCTTTGGCAAGCTTGCGCCTTTTGTAACAGGGCCTGAAAAAAGTGCACGGCTCACTGATACGATCTGTTTATATGCAAATTTCAAAAAATTTAAACGTGGGCATTACCATGTGCATTTTTTTGAAATTACTACTGAGCCCAGGAAACTTGAGGAAGGTGAGATCACAAAACGCATGATAAAATTAATTGAAGAAAATATCAAAGAACAGCCTGAAAATTATTTATGGAGTCACAGAAGGTGGAAGCATACATACGATCCTGCGCGCCACCGGGTATTATGATGCAAAGAATAAACACCCGTCGCCATAACTTAAAAAGCGGAAGTTATTTTGCAAGGCATATTCATAAACTTTTTTCCATGCATCGCCAATAACGGCAGCAACCAGTAATAATAATGTTGATTTTGGTTGATGAAAATTTGTTATCAACGCATCCGCGATTTTTAATTTATATGGCGGCGCAATTATGATCTGTGTTTTTGCCAGCAGCCTTGTTTGATTATTTGCTTTCAGCCATAATAGTAATTTCAGCAAAGATTCTTCAACAGAAAAACCATCATCTTTCAATTCATAAGCATCCCATTGCCGGATACTGATATCTTCAACAGAAATTTGCCGCAGGTTGTCATCTGTTGGCTGTTGACCGTCGACCGTCGACTGTTGATTTATTTTAACACCCATCCAATATAAGGTTTCCAACGTACGCAAAGTTGTTGTGCCAACTGCAATTATTTTTTTGCCCAACCGGTGTATGATCTTTTCAATCAACTCAATACTCACTTCAAAATATTCTGCATGCATTTCATGCGCTTCAACTGTTGCTGTTTTTACAGGCTTAAACGTGCCGGCGCCAACATGAAGAGTAACAAAAGCTTTTTCAATATGTTTTGCGGATAATTTTTTAAACAACTCTTCTGTAAAATGTAAACCGGCAGTTGGGGCTGCAACCGAACCCTCATTTTTTGCATAAATAGTCTGGTAGCGAATAGCATCATCTTTTTCGGCTTCGCGGTGCAGGTAAGGTGGTAAAGGAATTACACCGGCCAGGTGTAAAACTTCAGCAAAGCTTAAATGGTCATCATTCCAGGAAAATTCAATGATAAAATCATCCGTGTGCCGGCGTATTTTTTTTGCGGTTAATGCAATTTCCTTATTATTTGCAGGGATGATCTTTTGCAGCAACTCCTCCTTCCATTTTTTTGCATTACCCACCAGGCATTTCCATAAAACCCTGTTTGTTGAAAGCATGGCAGTAGTTATATCAGCATAATTATTAGCAGGTTCAAGACAAAAAATTTCTATTGTTGTTCCCGTTTGTTTTTTAAAAAGTAATCTTGCCTCAACAACTTTTGTGTTATTAAAAATGATAATTGAATCTTCCGGCAGGTATTGGTTAATATCAAGGTAAATGGTTTCTTTAATAATGCCTTTATCATACACCACCAATTTACTTTCATCTCTTTTCGCCAATGGATATTTAGCGATCTTTTCATCGGTGAGTGGGTAGTCAAAATCTTTTATGGATAATTGTTTGGGAGATATGTTCATATTCTAAACACAGGTTATCCACCGTATTTGCAGGTTGTTCCTGATTTTTTATGGCCACACCAGGCCAAAACCCTTACCCTGATTGAGTTTCAGTTCCAGACGTAAATGTGGAAAAATAAGAAAAAGCCAAATTTGCTATTAAAGTGGGAAAAAGTGTTAATTTGTGTCATTATTTAATAAATTCGTTCCTAATTTATTCTAAATGGCTGGTTTTCTGGGTGAATATGAAGCAACAATTGATGCGAAAGGTCGCTTTCTTCTCCCGGGTAATTTGAAAAAACAAATGCCGGAAGAGACCAGTACTATCGTTATCAGCCGTGGATTTGAAAAATGCCTGTTGCTATATCCACTGAAAGCATGGGAAGCCATCGAAGAAAAAATTAAAAAGTTAAATGAATTCAATCCGAAGGTAAGCCAATTCAGAACACTCTTTGTTGGTGGCGCCAGTTATGTTGAGCTTGATACCGCAGGCAGAATTTTGTTGCCTCCTTCATTGCGTGAGTATGCCGGGCTTGGGAAAGATATCCTGCTTGCCTCTGATATCGATAAAATAAAAATCTGGGATTCTGGTAAGTATAAAAAGCTCTTTGAAGAATTTTCATCTGATGCTTTTGCAAACCTCGCATCGGAAGTAATGGGTGGCATAAATGTATAAACTATGCAAGATAAATCAGCAGTTTATCATGTTCCTGTTTTATACAACGAGGTTATTGATGCACTAAACATAAAGCCCGATGGTATTTATGTGGATTGCACTTTCGGTGGCGGCGGTCATGCAAAAGGTATCCTTGAAAAATTAAATGCTGATGGAAGATTGATTGCATTTGACCAGGACGCTGATGCACAAAAAAATATTCCGCATGATGAACGATTGATCTTCGTGCCACACAATTTTCGCCATCTGCAGCGCTTTCTAAAACTGCACAAATACAAAAAGATAAATGGCTTGCTGGCAGATCTTGGCGTAAGCAGTTTCCAGTTCGATGAAGCGCAACGCGGATTTTCTACGCGTTTTAACGGTCCGCTTGATATGCGCATGGATAAACGCACACCAAAAACAGTATTGGAAGTTTTGATGTATTACAGCGAAACACAGTTGCATAAATTGTTTGAGCAGTATGGAGAGGTGTCTAATTCAAAAACATTGGCAAGGCACATAATACAGCAGCGTAATTCAGTACCATTAAAAGACATACAGTCTTTCAAACTTCTCCTGCAGCCCGTTGTAAAAGGCAATCCCAACAAATACTTCGCGCAGGTTTTCCAGGCATTGAGAATCGAGGTTAATGACGAAATGGGTGCGTTAAAAGAAATGCTTGGCCAGTTACCAGCGGTAATGTTGCCCGGCGCAAGAGCTGCTATCATTACATTTCATTCTATTGAAGACCGTATTGTAAAAAATTTCTTTAAGCAGGCCGGGTCAGGTGAAGACGATGAAAATCCATTCAGTACAAAACAAAAACAGTCTGTATTCAACCTGGTGTTCAAAAAGCCTGTAGCTCCCGGTGAAGAAGAAATAAAAAATAACCCGAGGGCACGCAGTGCAAAGCTGAGAGTAGCTGAAAAGATATGAATAGGAATGATTAAGTAATGTGTTAAAAACAACCTGTTACTATACATATGAAATCAAAGATCAATTATACATGGATTATAAGACACCTGGCTTTTTTATTATTCCTGTCGCTGCTTGCTGTTCTCTATATAGCAAATGGTCATTGGGCAGATAATACAATACGTGATATTAACATAACGGCAAAACAGGTAAAAGACATGGAGTACGAATATAAAAATTTAAAAAGCCTGGAAATGTATAGAAGCCGTGAATCGCAGGTCAGGGAAGCGGCTGCAGCCTTAGGTTTAAAACCAGGTGAGGTGCCACCTGTAAAGCTTGTTGCAGATACATTAATTAAAAACTGAAAAACCACCCCATAAAATTTAAAACTGAAAATGCTGAAAACACTTTAAAACAAATGGAGATCAAGAAAGACATATTATGGCGTGTTTATCTCTGCTTCCTGGCAATCGCCATAATATGTGCTTTCATCATTGGCAAAGCACTTTATATCCAGCAGGCACAGGGTGCTTATTGGCGCAATATGAGCGATAGCCTGCATACACGCATTGAAGAAGTGGATGCAGAGCGCGGCACTATCTACAGTGAAGATGGTAAAATGCTTAGTACCAGTATCCCGCAGTTTAATATTTATGTTGATTTTAAAGCAGACGGGTTGATCAGGGATTATGGAAAAATCTTCGGGGACAATATTGATTCCCTAAGTATCTGCCTGGCTGATTTATTTAAAGATAAGTCTGCCAGCCAGTATAAATCCATCCTGAACAATGGCTACAAAAAAGGCAACCGTTATTTCGTTTTAAAGAAAAAAATAAGCTTCGATCAGTACCAGCAATTAAAAACATTCCCGCTTATCCGGCTTGGAAAAAATAAGAGTGGTTTTATAGCAGATGTGCAAAGCATCAGGCTTAACCCATACCAATTGCTTGCTTTCAGAACCATTGGTCTTGAAAGGCAAAATGCAGAAAAAGTTGGGCTTGAACAAACATATGATACCGTATTAAGAGGCATCACGGGCAAGCGCCTGGTGCGTTACATCTCCGGAGGCATAGGCGTGCCTGTTAATGAAGAGCTTGATATTGAACCCAAGAACGGGAAAGATATTATTGTAACATTAGATACCCGCATCCAGGAGATAGCTGAGGATGCCTTAATGAATATGATGGTCAAAAATGAAGCAGAACATGGTTGTGCCATCGTGATGGAAGTAAAGACCGGAAAAATAAAGGCTATCGCTAATCTGGGCCGGCAACGCAACGGCTCTTATTGGGAAGATTTTAATTACGCCATGACGCCATCAGAACCGGGTTCAACATTTAAGCTGGCTTCAATGATATCAGTATTAAAAGATAGAAAAGCTACGCTAAACAGTAATGTAAACCTGGAAGGTGGTACCTGGAAAGTTAACAGGCGCACAGTGTATGACAGCGAAAATCACGGGCAAACAAATGTGTCTATAAAACGAGCCTTCGAGTTAAGTTCAAATGTGGGGATCGCAAAGCTGGTTTATGGCAGCTATGCTTCCAATCCTTCGCAGTTTGTAAATAATTTGAAAGCATTACATCTTGATTCAACAACCGGCATTGATCTGTATGGCGAACGACGCCCGTTTGTAGATCATCCCGGCAGCAAATACTGGAGTGCTACCACTTTGCCCTGGATGGCTTTCGGCTATAATATCTTAGTTACGCCTTTGCATACCTGCATGTTATACAATGCAGTTGCTAATAATGGTGTAATGATGAAACCATATTTATTAAATCAGGTGATACAAAATGGGAACACGCTTAAACACACCCAACCCTTTGCTATTGCAAAGATATGCGACAGCATTACGCTGCAGCAGCTAAAAGAATGCCTGGAAGGTGTATGCAGTGAGCCGGGTGCCACAGGTTATAAATTGTTTAAAGGCACTTCATATTCTGTTGCAGGCAAAACAGGAACTGCTCTCGTTGCAAACGGCCGGCATGGTTACGCAGATCATATTTATCAGTCTTCATTCGCCGGATATTTTCCTGCTGATAATCCCCAGTATACCTGCGTTGTAGTTATAAAAAATAAGCCTCACGCTGCTATGTTTTATGGTGCTTCTGTTGCAGGCCCGGTATTTAAAGAAATCGCAGACAGGCTTGTTACATTAAATACACCCCCTAAGGATAGTGTGGAATATGCCGCTGCAAAATTTAACGACAGCATTTATTACAACTATGCCGGCTTTAAGAATGATATTAAATCAATTCTTGCAACAATAAATATTGAGTATAAAGATGCTGCGAAAACAACGCTGGCAAAAATGTACAACCAGCAGGATGGGCCGGTATTGGCAAATGTACCTGTAAGCAAAAAATACATGCCTGCATTAAATGGTTTGGGTTTGAGAGATGCTTTATATATCTGTGAAAACGCAGGCCTGGTTGTAAAAATAAGCGGAAAAGGCAAAGTGATCGGTCAATCAATAGCCGAAGGTTCGCCTATTGCAAGAGGCCAGTTAATTAAACTTGAATTAAAAACAACTGATTGAAAAAACTGGAAGATATATTATACAAGGTTCGCATAATCGCCATTCATGGCAACAGGAATATTGAGGTGAATGCAATTACGACTGATTCAAGGAAGGTTAAAGACGGTGCCGTGTTTATTGCGGTGAAAGGTGAAAAATTGGATGGGCATCATTTTATTGAAAGGGCGATCGGGGCGGGTGCTTCCGTTATTGTTTGCGAGGAATTGCCGTTGCTGCTCGCTAATGCAACCTTTATACAGGTAAAGAATGCGCCCGAAGCGGCGGCCTATATTGCAGGTAATTTTTACGGTGAGCCTTCGAAAAAAGTAAAGCTTGTTGGTGTTACAGGAACAAATGGTAAAACCACCATCGCAACTTTACTGTTTAAATTATTCAGTGCATTAAACTACAAATGCGGGTTGATAAGTACAGTCCAAAACCAGGTTGCTGATACAATAATTCCCTCTACGCATACAACACCGGACGCGATCAGCTTAAATGCATTATTAAAACAAATGGCAGATGCAGGTTGCACGCATGTTTTTATGGAATGCAGCAGCCATGCAATTCACCAGCACCGCATCACAGGGCTGCATTTTACAGGGGGCATTTTCAGTAATATCACGCATGATCATCTTGACTATCACAAAACATTTGAAGAATACATCCGCGTAAAAAAATCATTCTTTGATAACCTTACAGGTGAGGCATTTGCTCTATCAAACCTTGATGAAAAGCGCGGCACTGTTATGTTGCAGAATACTGCTGCAAAAAAATTTTACTATAGTTTAAAGAACCTCGCAGACTTTAAAGGGAAAATCCTGGAGAATGCGCTAACCGGTCTGGTAATGCAGGTAAATGATGAAGAAGTTCATTTCAGGCTGATCGGTGAATTTAATGCCTATAACCTTGTTGCTGTTTATGGTGCCGCTATTTGCCTGGGGGAAGACACTGAAAAAATATTACTCATCTTAAGCAGCCTGACGGGTGCTGACGGAAGATTTGATTATATCATAAGCAAAGAAAAAATAATCGGCATTGTTGATTATGCGCATACACCCGATGCATTGGAAAATGTTTTGGTAACCATCAAAAAGTTGCGCAAAGGCAATGAGCAGGTCATAACGGTTGTTGGTTGCGGCGGTGAACGTGACAAAACGAAACGGCCTGTAATGGCACAGATAGCATCTGAGTTTAGCAGCCGTGCAATTTTTACAAGCGACAATCCGCGAAGTGAAGATCCGGAAGAGATTTTGAAAGATATGCAGGCGGGGTTGAATAGCGCCGGCAAACGCAGATCGATTTCAATTGCAGACAGGAGAGAGGCGATTAAAACTGCAGTAAGTCTTGCCAACAGCGAAGACATTATACTGCTGGCAGGAAAGGGACATGAGAAATACCAGGTCATTAAAAATGAATCATTTCATTTTGATGATAAGGAAGTATTAAAAGAAATGTTTGAATTGTTTGATAAATAAGTTCATAGTTCATGGTTCATAGGTCATTGTTGACTATGAACCATAAGCCATGATCCATGAACCAAATATGTTATACTACTTCTTTACATGGTTAGATGATCGTTATGATGTAAGTGGCGCAGGGCTGTTTGAATACAATACATTCAGAACGGCAATGGCCGTATTGTTCTCGCTGCTTATTGCAACCGTGTATGGAAGAAGGGTAATCAATCTTTTACGCAAAAATCAAATTGGTGAAACAGTAAGGGATCTTGGGTTACAGGGCGAGCAGCAGAAGAAAGGCACGCCAACTATGGGTGGTATCATCATTTTGTTAGCTATACTGTTTCCAACATTACTGTTCGCTGATCTTGACAAGGTTTATATAAGGCTGATGCTGCTTTGCACAGCCTGGCTCGGTTTCATCGGTTTCCTGGATGATTATTTTAAACTCAGCGCAAGAAAGAAAGCCATAGCAGAAGGGAAAACATATTCTAAAAAAGACAGGGACGGCCTGGCAGGCATTACAAAAATTATAGGACAGGTTGGTCTTGGTATCATTATCGGCAGTACATTATATTTTAACAGCAACGTTGTTGTAGAACGTGAACTTATCGGCAGGCAAACAGTTGATTCAACATTATTGCCGGGTGAAAAACGTGCCAAAGATTCAAATATAATCGTGCGTAATATTAACGGCATTGAACGCCGCTTTGCCGAGGTAAAAACGCCCATTACTACTATTCCGTTTGTAAAAAGTCACGAGTTTAATTATAGCAAACTGATAAGCTGGATAAGCCCGACCGCAGAAAATTACACATGGATCATTTATATCCTTATTGTAACATTTATTATTACCGCAGTTTCAAACGGTGCTAATATCACCGATGGCCTTGATGGCCTGGCTGCGGGTGTAAGCGCTATAATCGGTGCCGGGCTTGGCATCTTCATTTTTGTGAGTGGCAATTATGTGCTTGCAGATTACCTCAACATCATGTATATACCAAACCTCAGCGAGCTTATGATCTTCATTGGAGCGCTTGTTGGAGCATGTATAGGATTTCTTTGGTATAATACATTTCCGGCACAGGTGTTTATGGGCGATACAGGCAGCCTTGCATTGGGTGGTATCATTGCCTCACTCGCAATTATTGTACGCAAGGAATTACTGATCCCGATCTTTTGCGGCGTCTTCTTAATAGAAAATTTAAGCGTTGTAATACAGGTTAGTTATTTCAAATACACAAAGAAAAAATATGGCGAAGGCAGAAGGCTTTTCTTAATGAGCCCGCTGCATCATCATTATCAGAAAAAAGGTTTTCACGAGAATAAGATTGCTGTGCGTTTTTGGATCATGACAATACTGTTGGTGGTAGCATCAATAATAACGTTGAAGATGAGATAATGTGGGATAAGGTCTTTTATGTAACCGGCGGCAGAATAGGCATTGAGCACGGTGGTGTCACTCCCTTGTACTGCGACAATTCTATTCAGCAGGTAAAGCCTTAAAAAGGTAAAAGGCCTCTGTAAAAAGAGTACACAATCTGGTAAAAAGATTAAACGATCTAATAAAAAAAGTAAACGGTTCAAACAAAAGAGTAAACGCTTCATCAAAAAGAGAAAATGGTTCTGAAAAACTGGCAAAAAATCGAAAAAAAGGGGTAAAAACATGTCATACAAACTTATCATACTGGGCGGAGGTGAAAGTGGTGTCGGCGCTGCAATGCTGGGCAAACAAAAGGGTTATGATGTGTTCTTGAGCGATGCAGGTTTTATAAATGAAAAATATAAATGGGAGTTAAGCGAGAATAATATTGAGTTTGAGGAAGGTGGTCATACCGCAGAAAAAATTTTAAGCGCAAATGAGATTGTTAAAAGCCCGGGCATACCTGAAAAAAATGAAATGGTTAAAGCAGTACGCTCAAAAGAAATACCGGTAATAAGTGAAATAGAACTGGCATATCGTTTTAAAGGTGACAGTAAGATTATTGCCATTACAGGCAGCAATGGTAAAAGCACAACAACATCATTGATCTATCATATCTGCGAAACTGCAGGAATGGATTGTGCATTGGTAGGCAACATCGGCTATTCATTCGCAAAACAGGTTGCAGAAAATCCGAAAGGCCTGTATGTGGCCGAAATAAGCTCTTTCCAGTTGGATGATATAGAGAATTTCAGGGCAGATGTTGCTGTATTGCTGAATATAACAGAAGATCATCTGGACAGGTACGACTACAAATTCGAAAATTATATCAACAGCAAATTCCGCATAATACAGAACGCAACAATAAACGACTACTTCATTTATAATGCAGATGATGAAATAATAACAACCAAACTTCAATCGACAACATTACACACTAACTCATTACCATTTTCTATGAAATACGAACCATCCAACGGTGCCTACATAAACGGGAAAAATATGACACTCCACTTGAACGAAGAACGCGTAAACTGGAGCATATACGATTTTGCTTTAAAAGGGAAACATAATCAATATAACACAATGGCTGCATGTATAGCTGCTGCAACAATCGGCATACGTAAGGAAAAGATCCGCGAAGCGATTACAGATTTTCAAAGCCTTGAGCATCGCATGGAGCATGTTGCCACGGTTCGGGGTATCAAATTTATAAACGATAGCAAGGCCACCAATGTAAACAGCACCTGGTTCGCCCTGGAAAGTATGGAAAACCCGGTTGTATTAATTCTGGGTGGTTTGGATAAAGGCAATGATTACAGTTTGCTTGATGACATGGTAAAAGAAAAAGTAAAGGCTATCATATGCCTTGGTGCAGATAATTCAAAAATTCATAAAGCATTTGATGGAATGGTTTCGCCGATCGTAGATACTGCAAGCGCGGAAGATGCGGTAAAGAGCGCTTTCAGACTAGCTTCAAAAGGCGATGCGGTATTGTTAAGCCCTGCATGTGCCAGTTTTGATCTTTTTAAAAATTATGAAGATAGGGGAACCCAATTTAAAAATGCTGTAAAGGATCTATAAATACCATACTTCGGCTAAATGTGGTTAACAAAGAATTTTATGATAGACAGAACATTCACAAATATTGAAAGCCTGGGGAGGCCTTTTAAAGATTTGAGGCAGGGATGGGGACGGGAGCATGCACGCGGTGATAAATATATCTGGAGCATTGTGATTTTGCTTGCAATTACATCATTATTGGTTGTATATAGTGCAACCGGATCTCTGGCTTATAAATATTATGAAGGAAATACTTCAGTCTACCTGTTTAAACAACTCGCATTTATTATAATTGGCCTGGCAGTTATTTATTTTATGCATAAGGTTAGCTACACAATATATTCAAGAGTATCGTTGTGGTTATACCTTATTTCGATTCCACTGCTTGCATATACTTTATTTTTTGGTGTGGAAGTTAACGATGCCAGTCGGTGGATCAAGCTTCCCGTTCTGAATCTTACTATTCAAACCAGTGACCTTGCGAGGCTCGCATTGTTCATGTATTTATCAAGGCAACTTAGCCGGAAACAAAATGATATTAAGGATTTCAGGAAAGGGTTTCTGCCAGTGATCATCCCGGTGATGATCATTTGCGCGCTGATAATGCCTGCCAATCTTTCAACAGCTTTATTAACAGGATTAACATCTGTGCTGCTCATGTTTATCGGGCGGGTAAGTTTTAAGCACCTGCTGCTTGTAGTGTTTGTGGCTGCCATCCCATTGCTGCTCATTATTGCCATTGCAGTTTCAACATACAACGCAGGCGATCAAACCGGCACTGATAAAACAGTGATTGCCTCCGCTTTAAATTCGATGGGCAGGTTTGGAACCTGGGTTCAACGCACACAGGACTTTATTTATGCCAAAAATGAAAGCATTCCTTACCAGGTGCAGCAGCAGAATATTGCAATTGCCAACGGTGGTGTACTGGGCCTTGGTCCGGGCAACAGTAAACAACGTAATTATTTACCACAGGCATATAACGATTCAATTTACCCGATCATTTTAGAAGAATATGGTTTGCTGGGAGGTTTCTTTATTATATTCCTGTATATGGTGTTTTTATTCAGGTGCATTCGCGTGTTTCGAAAATGCCCGTATGCCTTCGGCGCATTCCTCGCGCTGGGCTTAAGCTTCACTTTGGTGATCCAGGCAATTGCAAATATGGCCGTTGGTGTAAATCTCATACCGGTCACAGGTGTTACGTTGCCATTGGTAAGTATGGGTGGTAGTTCATTTTTGTTTACCTGTGCATCTATAGGCATCATTTTAAGTGTGGCAAGGAATATTGAGCCGACAGAAAATCCGGATAAACCGGATCCTAAAGTAACGCTGATTGAAGTAGACGATGTAAATGATAATGTAAAGTCCATAGCCGGTTAATGAGTGATACTAAAAATACGAGCGCTGTAACAACACCCTCTCCACTTGCGAAGAGGGATGAGGTGAGGCTTATAATAGCTGGTGGCGGAACAGGCGGACATATTTTTCCGGCGATAGCGATCGCAAATGCATTAAAAGAAATAAACCCTCAAACTGAAATATTATTTATAGGCGCTAAGGATAAAATGGAAATGGAAAAAGTGCCACAGGCAGGCTATAATATTAAAGGATTGGATATAGCAGGTTATGAGAGAAGTTCTTTGATAAAAAATATCCGGTTGCCATTTAAACTGGTGAAAAGCTTTCTCCAGGTAAGAACGATCTTAAAAAATTTTAAGCCGGATGCTGCCATTGGCGTTGGAGGTTATTCAAGTTATCCTGTATTAAAGTACGCACAGAAAAGCATTCCAACCTTTATTCATGAGAGTAATTCTTTTGCCGGCAGGAGTAACATCATGCTTGGTAAGCATGCTGCAAAAGTTTTTGTAGCCAGCGAAGGCATGGATAAGTTCTTTCCTGCAGAAAAAATTTTAATAACGGGAAATCCTGTTCGTAAAAGCATTGCAGAAAGTAAAATAAGCAAACAGGAAGCGTTGAATTTTTTTGGATTGGAAACTAATAAGCCAACGGTGTTGGTTGTCGGGGGAAGCTTAGGTGCAAAAAGCATTAATGAAGTGATATCACAACATGTTGTTGATTTTAATCCTTTGGCGCTGCAGTTGATATGGCAAACCGGTAAAACAACAGCATCAGTTTATCTGGAAAGGACAAAACCATTCAGTAATATCTGGGCAAATGACTTTATCAATGATATGGATAAAGCCTATGCAGCTGCTGATATTGTTGTGGCAAGGGCCGGCGCAATGACGGTTGCAGAATTATGTGTGGCTGGTAAGCCTGTAATTTTTGTTCCGTTTCCATTTGCAGCGGAAGATCATCAAACAATGAATGCAAAATACCTTGTTGAAAGAGATGCTGCCTTAATGGTAAAAGACGAAATGGTAAAGGCAAGATTGTTTAGTGAAATAGTAAGTCTTGCGAAAGATGAATTAAAACAAAAAGAGCTGAAAGATAACATTTCAGCCTTTGCAGTAAAAAATGCAGACAAAAAAATTGCAGAAGAAATATTGAAGACCCTTTGATTTCTCTTTAGGGAGACTTGACGTTGAAATTATGAGTGAACAAAGAAATATAAAGCTGTTTAAAAACTCCACCCTGGGTGTTGGGGGTTCTGTATATTTTATAGGCATCGGCGGCATTGGCATGAGTGCCCTCGCAAGATATTTTAAAAGTCGCGGTGCGGTTGTAACCGGCTATGATAAAGCGATCACACCGCTTATACGTGAGCTTGAGGCAGAAGGTATTGATGTGCATTTTGAGGAAGATATTAATATGATCCCGAAGGATGTTGATTTGGTTGTTTATACACCTGCAATTCCCGCAAGCCACCGCGAGCTGGTCTATTACAAAGAAAATAACTATACAGTTGTTAAGCGTAGCGATGTGCTGCAATGGATAACTGAAAATTCTTACGATATATGCGTAGGGGGAACACATGGCAAAACAACCGTAACCACCATGATAGCGCATTTGCTACGTGATAGTGATTACGGTTGCAATGCCTTTTTGGGTGGCATTTCTGCAAATTATCAAACTAACTTCTGGAGCAGCGATAACAATGTGGATGTGATTGAAGCAGATGAATACGACAGGAGTTTTTTAAAGCTTTCCCCTGATGTTGCTGTGATAACGGCTATGGACGCAGACCATCTTGATATTTATGGTTCTGTGGAAGAACTGGAAAATGCCTTTGTTGAATTTTCAAGAAAGCTTAAAGAGAACGGTTGCCTTATTACCAAATGCGGATTAAGAAGAAGTCAGGATCTGAACGCTCCGACACATTACACTTATGCATACGATAACGAAGCTGCCGATGTATATGCCGATGAAATTGAAGTGGTGAACGGCACTTATAAATATAATGTTATAAGCAGGGATTGGAAGCTCAATGGAATTGAATTACACATGGGTGGCCTGCACAATATTGAGAACAGCATCGCTGCAATAACAGTTGCCAAATACTTAAAGGTTGATGATGATAAAATAAAAAGAGCGATCAAAAATTTTAAAGGAGTAAGAAGAAGATTTGAGTATGTGTTAGGTGGTCCAAATATCCCTTTCCATTTAGGCAAATCCGAAGGATTCGCGAACACCATTAAAATTAAAAGCGAAGCCGGCAAAGGGGTTGGGGGTGCGGGCCATATCTTAATTGATGATTATGCGCATCATCCTGCAGAAATAAAAGCACTGTTGAGTGGGGTAAAAAGTTTATATGATGATGAGGTTACCGTGATCTTTCAACCGCATCTTTTCAGCAGGACAAATGATTTTGCCGACGAGTTTGCAAATAGTCTTGATATGGCTGACCAGGTGATCATCTTACCGGTTTATCCCGCTCGTGAAATACCAATGGAGGGCGTAACAAGTAATTTAATTCTTGATAAGATGCAGTTGCCGCAAAGACAGGTATTGGATAAAAACGCAATGCTTGATTGGGTGAAACTATATAAACCAAAGTTATTGGTGATGTGCGGCGCAGGAGATATCGACGCCCTCGTGCAGCCAGTAAAAGAAATTTTAATGCAGCAATGAATGTAAAAAAACAAATAAAAACAATTGGCTGGTCAGCGCTCGCTTTGTGCTGTATCGTGTTGCTTGTTGCTGCCATGGAAGCAAAAGACTCGAAGGCATGTAAGAACATTGAAATCAGTATTGAAGGAGCAGGTCAGTATAAGTTTATTACCCATGCTGATGTGGACGCCTTATTACGTCAAAGTGAAATACATGCCGGTGAAACCCTGGATGATATCAATTTGAAGAATACTGAGGATCTGTTAAAACAAAATGTATGGATAAAAGATGCTGAAATGTTTTTTGATAATCACCAGGTACTACATGTAAATATTTCACAACGCGAACCGCTTGCAAGGGTTTTTACCGTAAACGGCAATTCATTTTATATTGACAGCACCGGCCTGCGTTTACCCGCAAATGAAAATGCAACGGCGAGAATAACCGCTTTCACTTCATTTCCTTCCGACCTGCCTGCCGGCCGGCATGATAAAAAATTGTTATCCAAACCAGATAGCCTGGTGTTGAAAGATGTGACAAGATTAGCAAAACATATAGCGGCTGATAGTTTCATGAACAATCAAACGGCTCAGGTAAATATTACACGACAAGGTACATATGAAATAATTCCCGTGATCGGCGACCAGGTGATCAGGATAGGAACTGCTGATGATCTGGATGAAAAATTTATAAAGCTGCGGGCATTCTATAAGCAGGTGTGGAGTAAAACCGGCTTTGAAAGATATGGTGTAATTGATGTACAATACGAAGGACAGGTTGTTGCAATAAAAAGAGGCAGGTATCATGTTGTTTCAGACACCTCAGGTGCACTTAAACAAATGGCAAAAGCTGATATAAAACTGAAAAAAGTTCTAAACGACACAGTGTATGCCGCGCCGCTTTCCAGGCCTGTTGTAATTGACGAAGAGGATAAGGATGCAGCGGATGAAAATCTGAGTGATAAAAAGCCAAAGGCGGTTATGAAAAAGAAGAGTTGATATGTTGACATGTTGATAAGTTGACACGTAGGGATTTTGATAATAATTGATATTTGAAAGTTGCACATATATAATTAATAGCAGCATCACACTAACTTCCCTCTCCACCTGTGAGAAGGATTAAGTGTGAGGAAAGATGACATGAAAATATGCAGTACAAGGGAGTGACACAACAAAGATGAGGAGTGAACAAAAGCTGGTAAACAAAACAAAATGAAAATTAAAAGCTGAATTAAAATAATGGTTGATAGAACTATGATCCATAAACTATCAACTATGAACTTTTTATAAACAACAACTAAAACATCCTCTATGAACCAAAGTACAAACGGCATAATACAACCTGTTTATGATGACACAGGCATGCCGATTATTGTAGGCCTTGATATTGGCACTACAAAAATTGCGGCAATAGCCGGACGAAAAAATGAATATGGCAAACTGGAAATACTGGGGTTTGGCCGCGCCGACAGCAACGGCGTTCAGCATGGCCAGGTGCTGAATATTGACCAGACTATTAAAGCCATCCAGCAGGCATTGTTAAGTTGCGGAAAAAGTAACCCCGATCTCGAAATCAAAGATGTGTATGTAGGCGTTGCCGGCCATCACATAAAAAGCTTGCAAACACGCGGAGATATTGTGCGCCAGAATGCTGACACAGAAATCGAACGCTGGGAAATTGATCAGCTTGTGGAGAACCAGCGTAAGACTTTTATTCCTGCAGGCGACCAGATCATTGATGTGATACCACAGGATTTTCATGTTGACAATTATCAGAACATAAAAGACCCTGTTGGTTATAACGGTGTAAAAGTCGGTGCAAATTTTCACATCATCACCGGCGATAGAAATGCGATAAGAAATATTTATCGGGCTGTTGACAGGAGCAGCTTAAAAACAAAAGACCTGGTATTACAGCCATTGGCATCGGCAAGTGCTGTGATGAGTGATATAGACATGGAAGCCGGTGTTGCCATTCTTGATATAGGCGGCGGCACCAGTGACCTCGCTGTTTTTTATGATGGCATTTTGAAGCATACGGCAGTCATTCCTTTTGGTGGTGAAAATATCACTAACGACATCCGCATGGGTTTGGGTGTATTGAAAGCGCAGGCCGAAGCAATGAAAGTCCAGTTTGGAACAGCCCTGGCCGATGAAGCAAAGGCAAATGCATTCATTACCATACCGGGTTTAAAGGGTATGGCGCCAAAAGAGATCAGTGTAAGAAATCTCGCCGCAATCATACAGGCCCGAATGGGTGAGATACTTGATTTTGTTACGTATCATATCAAGCAAATTGGTTTGGATGCACGGGCATTGAATGGTGGTATTATTTTAACCGGCGGCGGTTCCCAGTTAAAACATCTTATCCAGCTTACTGAATACTGCACAGGTATCAATGCACGAATTGGTTATCCCAATGAACATCTTGCGCCGAATCATATTGACGAATTAAAAAAACCAATGTACGCAACCTGTATTGGTTTGATCCTGAAAGGCTATAACGATTATGAACATAAGCGCAAGGAGTTCGACAATAAATTCAAAAAAGTAGAAGTGCCTGAAGTTTTGAAAAAGGATGAAACAAAAATGAACGGAAAGGAAGAAAAGAAGGAAAAGGTTGATATTTCAAAACGCAAGGGCCTGAATAACTTCTGGGATAAATTCAAAGACAGTTTAATTGATATGTTTAAAGAAGAGGAGGATAAAGAAATCAAATAGTTTTCAGTTGCCGAAGAAAGCTGAAGGCTCAACTCAAAGTAAATTCAACAAGAAGCTCATTCAAACATTAAATTCAAATAACGGATTAGAGTTTTTAAACTCAAAACTCGAAACCTGGAACTCAAATTCTTACTAACCAAAAAAAATAAATTTTATGATACATTTTGATTTGCCCAAGCAAAAATCCTCAATAATGAAAGTGCTTGGCATAGGCGGTGGCGGAAGCAATGCAGTAAATTATATGTATGCTCAAAGTATCGAAGGTACAGACTTCATTATCTGTAATACAGATGCAAAGGCATTAGACCAGAGTGATGTTCCGAATAAAGTGCAGCTTGGGCCTCATCTTACACAGGGACTTGGTGCAGGCGCTAATCCTGAAGTTGGCCGCAATGCAACAGAAGAGAGCCTTGAAGAGATCCGGCGTATTCTTGAAGTGAATACAAAGATGGCTTTTATATGTGCAGGCATGGGCGGCGGAACGGGAACAGGTGGCGCACCCATTATTGCGCAGGTATGCCGTGAAATGGATATATTAACTGTTGGTATTGTTACAACACCTTTTGGGTTTGAAGGCCCGCGTCGTTTATTGCAGGCAGAAGAAGGCATAAAAAGATTACAGCCTTATGTTGATACGCTGCTTATCATCAGCAACGATAAACTGCGCATGCAATATGGTAATTTAAAAATGAAAGAAGCTTTCAGTAAGGCTGATAATGTACTGGCAACTGCCGCTAAATGTATTACTGATATTATCAACAGCCGCGGGCATATCATTGTTGACTTTGCCGATGTGTGCACCGTAATGAAGAATGGTGGTGTGGCTATTCTGGGCAGTGCTGCTGTTGAAGGCGAGAACCGTGCACAGCGCGCCATTGAAGAAGCATTGAATTCACCGCTGTTGAATGATAATGATATCCGTGGTGCGAAATGGATATTGATAAACATTAACAGTGCCGAGGGAGATTTTGAATGCACGATGGATGAACTGGAGATCATTAACAGTTACCTGCGTATGCAGGCCGGCGAAACAACTGATGTAATTGTTGGTATGGGCTATGACTCCGGGTTAGAAAGAAAAATTGGCATTACCTTAATTGCAACGGGTTTTGAACAGAAAGATCCTGTGGCTGCCTTGCACAGAGAAACAATGCCTGCGAAAAAAATGGAGAAGCCTAAAGAAGAAAAAATTGTTATGACTTTAGGTATCGATGGCGAGGAAAAGAAAATGTATAACCAAACACCGTTGCCTTTTGAGGAAAAAGATGTGTATGCACCAACGTTGGTTGAAACTCCTGTTGAGGTTCCGGTTGTAACGATGAAACCAAAGGTTGTTGTAAATGAAGTAAAGGAGACGGAAACTTTGAGATTTGAACTGGAATTACCCGCAGAAAAGCCACAGGAAGTAGTACCTCAAAAAGAAGAAAAAGAAACGCCTTCCATACTTAATATTTTGTATGAGGAAAAGATCGTTGAAGATAAAGTGGAGAGTCCGTCTTTTCTAAACAGGCCTTCAAATATTTATGTACAGCAAAATGAGATAAAGCCGGCTGAAATAAAAAAAGAAGAAGTAAAGATTGAAGAAACAAAGAAAGAGGAACCTGCAAAAGAAGTGAAGAAAGAAAAACCACACTCTTTGTTTGAGCATGAAGAAATGGAGTTGGAGTTGGTGATTAAAGAAGAGGTTCCGCAGAAGCCGGCGGCGCCTGCGGTTTTAAATTTACCCATGAATGATGAAGAGGAAGAGCAAAAGCGCCGGGCAGAAGACAGGATACATAAGCTGCGCAATCTTTCTTATAATATGAATACGATGGATACGAATAATGAATATGAAAACGTGCCTGCTTATGTGCGTCGTAACCTGGAGTTATTCGGTAACAATAAGCTCACAACGGTAGAAGATTTTTATAGCAAGGTGGCAGTAAAAAAAGATGATAATAACCAGGCGCAGATATCAACCATCAATACTTTTTTAGATGGTAAGAAGCCTGATTGATGATCCTTTGGCATAGGTTTTAGTTGTTCCCTCCTGTGTTTGCAGGAGGGATTTTTTTTAAATATTATTTGTCCCGGGTACACGCGTCCATGCGTCAGACCGGTATATGCGAACCCCGCTGGTGACAACACCAGCAAGGGCACAGAACTCACGGGTGGCAAAGCAGCGATGGCATAATTTATATACTTTTAAGTATGCCCGGTTAATGAAGCGCAGTATATATCGGCAAACTCTGCTCTTTCATTGAAGCGTCATCGAAGTCCCTATTAAAGTTCGTTGAAGCGATTTAGTTTTATGCCATATTATGTCCGGTCAATACATCTCAAATTGATTGATGCTATAGCCAGAATATTAAATCCATCTCCTAACCTTTTTGCAATACAGGTTATACTCCTCTCCAAAATCCTTTCTTAAGCGAGGTTCTTCATTAAGTAGTATAAAAATATTGAAAGCTATAAAAACAAACAGTAAGTAAATCCACAAAAAATTTGACTGAAAAAATATCGCCTCTCCCATTAATATCATCGACACGCCTACGTACATTGGATTGCGGGAGAATTTATAAAGTCCACTTATAACTAATCGTTTTGTAGGGTCAGCAGGCGACAGTGTTCCTTGTCCTTTAATCGCGAAACTTATGATGCAAGTCATCATAATTACGAAACCGATCACAAATACAGCCATTCCCAAATAATGGTGGAATGAAGGTTGCGCTAATATGTTATTTGCTTTTTCGCCTAAAATCAAAAATGGTACCAGTCCTGCAACTATTCCGGGTTGTAAGATTGTAAACAATAGATTTCGTAGAAGTAAGGATACCATTGTTTAGTTTGTCAGGTTAATTTCTTACAGCCATCGCCGAAGTTAGTAGTGTCAAAGGAGTTACCATCAACTCAAATGTCTCCGCAAAACTAAGACTTACCGCATTGCTGCAATTACAAAACAATAAAAGTTGCTTTGAAATACTCTTTGCCGTCGCTGGTCTTGTGACTGCAATTTTATCGTCATACTGGCTGTTTACTGTAAGCACCTGGATTACAGCAAACATAATAACTGTGAGGTCCTTTCCCGGCCTGGCTGCAATCTCATTGCTTTTGGCGGTCCTGTTGCAACAACTTATATATCATTTCAAATTGAGCGCTGGTTACAAGACAGCAAGCGCATAAGAAACGGGGATACCGATTTGTTACTTCAAAGTAAACCCACAACTTAATGAGCCGCTGTATACGAAACGTACCTGATACAGGAATACAGTGGTTTGAGAGGCTTACAAGCGGTAAGGATACATACCTTATTGCGTGCCGTTTTCTTTGTGAATTTAATGTTGCTTATGTTTTGAAATCTAAAGTGTCAAAAAAAAATTCAGACTGCTTGAAAGAGAAATTTATTTTCGTTACTTTGTAATTCAAAGTACTTTCACGTATGGTTGAAACTTGTAATGCAGCTATTGAAAGAAGAACTGGCAGCGCAAAACACAAAATTATTCGTGATCATCAACTAAATTTATTTTATGAGTGTAGCAAGCAGGCTTAGCCACATATATTATGAAGCAAAGAGAAATAAATGGTATCATTATTTTGCCGTCTTCTGTCGCATCATGTTGGCCGTGGCATTTATTATATCAGGGATTGTAAAAATCAGGGGAGAACGGTTTGCCGCCGGCTTATCCGTTAATAACCCGATGGGTCATTATTTGGAAGCGCTGCACCAAACCGAATACTACTATACATTTATCGGAATTTCGCAGTTGATCATTGCTCTTTTGTTGCTCGTTCCGAGAACGGCATTTCTTGGTGCACTGATTTATTTTCCCATCATCCTGAATATTTGTATCCTGGCCTATGCTGTCCGGTTCGAAGGTACCCGTATCACTACATTTATGGTACTGGCAAATTTATATTTATTGTGTTGGGACTACAACCGTATAAAATATATTTTACTAATCAAACAAGTTAAAGAGAATACTTATCCGGAAAGGGAAAAGCGAGTGAGCAACAAATTTCCGTTCCTGTTTTTCGGGTTTGTTATTGCGATGTTAGCTGCAGTAATAGTTATAAATTTACATCTGTATGACATTCGGCCTGGTAATTCCCCGGAGGAATGCACAAATGGATGTCCTGGCAATAGCAATCCACAGGCCTGCGAAGAATTTTGTGATTGCATTTATAACCAGGGCAAATCGCTTCACGAGTGCCTTACCCAATACAATAATGCAAATGCAAAGGGGACTAATCAATAGAATTGCCAACAGTAGTATGGCGGCATATGATTTCAGTTTTTGCAAAGTCTTCCTTTGATTTGGATACTCCTTGCCGTTGCTGGTCTCGGATCAACAATTTTATCAAATATCAACCAGCAATACTTTTTTAGATGGTAAGAAGCCTGAATACGATGCAACTGAAAGTATGTATCGTGCCTACAGCACTTTGTTTAATTTATAGCTCACCTGCAACGGATTGAAATCCGTTGTTTCAAAATGGGTTGAGCCTACGGCTCTGCAAAATTAGCTTGACACGAATGCGGCTTGAGCGGGAATCTTCTTGCCGTTGCTGGTCTTGTGACCAGCAACTTTATGGATTATTTCAAATCGAACCCGCTGGTGACAAGGCCGGCAAGAGCATAGGTGTTTCCGTTAGTCAACTGATATATTTTTTATTCTTTTCTTATTTCATATAACAATTCCACCATTCCGTTTTTGTAGGCTGTCACGTCTTTTAGATGCAATGCCTGTTCTCGTCCTATGTGGTCGAAGAACGGTGTCCCTTCACCCAAAATAACAGGTAAAACTGATAACCTGATTTCATCCGCTAATTTTAAAAGAATGAAATCTTTAGCAAGCATTGCTCCACCAACAAGCCAAACGTTTTTGTAATTTGTTTTTAGTCGTTTATTCACAAGTTCATTCAGGTCACCTGAATAAAGTTCAATGTTCTGCCTTTCTATTGGCAGGTTTCTGTGCGTTACTACAATCGTCGGCACGTTTCCATATGCCCATCCATAAGATTGTGAAAGTTTCACAGCGTGCTCGTAAGTACGTGCACCCATTACATAGCAATCTATTGTTTTAAGAAACTCCTCAGTCTCCTGTTTAGTAACTTCAACTCCTTTTTCATAGTAGTCAGATGTTTCAAACCAGGAAACGCTGTTGTCTGTTTTTGCAATTAGTCCGTCAAGACTTGAAACCATGTGTATGGTAATTTTAAATGTATCGATCATGATTGTACGGTCATCCTTGCCGTTGCGATCTTGTGACCAGCAATTTTATCAAATTTAAAAACTGGGTTTTATCTGATAACATAACAAAAAATTCATCTGGCGTATTTTATTCAACCCAAAAAATTTCTTCATTTTCCGGTAAACACTTAATTGCGGTCAATTTACAAGCTTCCTAAATGTCTGACGCCTGAAAGTGTCTGACACCTGGCCTAACTCAGCTTCAGTTGCATCGACAGCAAACTTACTCCTCACGCAAAATTCACCGCTCACAATCCCTGACCCGCATCCAGCATCATTCCGCTGTTGCCCCACCCTGAATGAAGACCCCGGGATAAATTTTTGTCGATTGTTTATTCTGATAAACAATCTTTCCGTTTACCCAAACTATTGCAATGCCGGAAGAAAGTGCCGTTGGATCTCCAATTGTTGAGTTATCTGTAACTCTTGCAGGATCAAATAAAACCAAATCAGCATAATTGCCTCTCGTTATCACACCCCTGTCTTTTATACCGAGATGCTCAGCGGTTAAAGCGGTCATTTTATATATAGCCGTTTCAAGCGGCATGATCTTTTGCTCACGAACGTACCTTCGCAGGAGTCTTGTAAAGGCGCCATAACCACGCGGATGGCCGCCGCCACTTCCATCAGAACAAAGATTGGTATGGTTCCATTTCAAAAAGTTTACAATGTCTTGCTCCGACATGGATACGCCGATGATACTGGCTTCAGCACTGTCATTATCAGATTCTTTAATAATGCGCAGCAAAGCATCCGCAGCGGTTTCATTATTCAGTTTGCCAATATCTGTTACTGATCTTCCTTCAAAACGTTTATCCGGTGTAAACGATGTTATAACAGATGTATTCGGATCTATAAGATTAATTACAGCATATTCAGCGCTTGCACGATTTGTAAAATCTTTTTTAGGAAATAATACCCGTGGCGTGGAAGACCACATGATATAAGGATAACAATCTGCAGTAATGTTAATACCTTCTGTACGTGCATCTTCAAGCCTTGCCAGTATATCATTGCTCTTACCCCATTTGCTCACCATGGCAATTTTGAAATGTGATATCTGTACGGGAATTTTTGCTTCCCTGCCTATTTGTATAATTTCTTCGATTGAACGTTCAATATTAATGTCTTCACTCCTGATATGGCTTATATAGCGCCCGCCGGCTGCTGCAACGGCTTTTGCCATTTCAATCACTTCATCTTTTGACGAATAGAACTGGTCTTCATATTCAAGCCCGGTTGATAAACCCAATGAACCTTTTTTTATTTCTGATGTAACCAATGCTTTCATGCTGTTAAGCTCAGGTTTTGTAGCTGCCCTTAACAGGTCATCTTTCATTACAAAAGATCTCAGCGAACCAAAGCCTGTGTACGTTGCAATATTTACTGCTGTCGGATGTTGTTTAAGTTTTTCTTTTATTGTATCAACAGGATCACTACCTCCATCCTGACCAACCACTATCGTTGTAAGACCCTGGCTCACGGCAGCAATGGCCTCCGGGTTTTTATCAAGGCTTCTATCGTGGTGGCTATGACTGTCAATAAAACCCGGGCACAGCACATAACCTTTTCCATCAATAACTGTTTCATGAAGAAAAGGCTCCAGGTCTCCAATGTCGCTGATCCTGTCATCAACCACGCGCACATTTGTCTTGCGTGATGGCGTTCCTGTTCCGTCAATGAGATTAACATTCGTAATGATGGATGTTTCAGGCAATTTATAAGCGTTGCCTTCAATAATAGCTTTTACAATATTGCATCCTGTATAAACGCCAGAATTCTCCAGGAAAATAAAAGTTTGTTTTTTGTTGATATAGCGTTTAATATATGTTCCGAAGGCAACCCAGCCACCCGAATGCGAAGTATTCCCGCTTGTATCAACAAACCATCCAAAACCATAATCCTTTGATGAACCATTGTTTAATTTACCCGGCGTGATGGCTTCTCTGAATGTTTCTTTCTTCACCAGCTTTTCACTGTATAAAGCCTGGTCCCATTTATACAGGTCTTCCGCAGACGAATAAACATTGCCATCACCAACAATGCCATCAAAATAAACCAGGTCGTTAGAAACAGGTTTACCGTTCTCATAATAAAAACCAAATACCCTTGAGTCAGGATAAAATGACATGTTAATATTATAGATGAATGTGTTCTTTAACCCAAGCGGCTTTACGATCCTTTCATCGAAGAAACGGTCACAACTCATGCCCGATACTTTTTCTACGATTGACGCAAGCGTTGTAAAATTGGTATTGGTGTATTCAAATTTTTCACCGGGTTTAAAAACCAACGGTGGCTTTTTTTCCGCAAACATAGCCAGTGCTTTTTCATTATCCAAGGTATCAATTAAAGTCATGGATCTGTCTGCCAGTTCAAAATATTCGGGCAAGCCCGATGTATGATTCATCAGGTTTCTTATAGTGATATTTGAATAAGGAAATGCGGGAAGATGTTTTTGAACAGGATCATCGAAGTTCAGTTTGCCGTCTTCTTTTAATATCATGGCCATCATCGCAAAGAATTGCTTTGATACGGAAGCGAGGTTAAAAGCGGATAGCGTAGTTAAAGGTTTCGCACTTGTGTCGGCAATACCAAAAGCTTTTTTGTAGATTACTTTTCCGTTGTCGCCAATTAGCACCGCCCCGTTAAACAGTTGCCGTTGATACAAATAATTCAATACAGAATCTATTGTTTTAATTTTTTGATCCCACTGCGATGAGGCAAGCAAAGGTAATAGCGTTCCTATAAGTAAAAGTTTTCTCATGGTCGTTATGGTTTTATGCCGGAATTAATTTTAAGTCATCCCATCAAATTTAGATTATCATTCTACATTTACATGTATTACAAATGGTTTAATGAAGAAAGCTATACTGCTCACGAATGGTTTATTTGATACAGATAATGCGAAGACCGCGCATGGACTGGTACGTGAAAGCAACCGCTTTAAAATAGTTGCTGTGGTTGATCATAAACATGCAGGCAATGATGCCGGTGTTTTATTAGATGGCAGGCACCGCAACATACCGGTGTATGCCACTATTGGTGAAGTGATGAACCTGCAACCCGAAGTATGCGTTGTTGGTGTTGCTACAAGCGGCGGCATATTTCCGGGTAATTTACTGGATGAAGTAAAAGACGCTATTCAATGCAAACTGAATATTGTAAACGGTTTGCATGATCATTTAACTGCAAGACCTGAAATAAAAAAACTGGCAGAAGAGAATGGTGTTGAATTGACAGACATCCGTGCACCTAAACAACTGGGAGACCTGCATTTCTGGACGGGCAAAATATTTGAGATCGATACACCTGTTATTGCTGTGATCGGAACAGATTGCGCATTGGGCAAACGCACTACGGCGCGCATGGTTGTTAATGCATGCAACGATGCAGGCATGAATGCACAGATGATCTATACCGGGCAGACAGGATGGCTGCAAGGCGGTCAATATGGTTTTATCCTGGATTCAACATTGAATGATTTTGTTTCAGGCGAACTGGAACATGCTATACTAAGCTGCAACGAAGAAACAAAGCCTGATGTTATTTTTATCGAAGGACAATCAGCATTAAGAAATCCAACAGGGCCCTGCGGCAGCGAAATGCTGATATCAGGCAATGCAAAATCCGTCATTTTATTGTACGCTCCCAGGAGACGGTATTTTGAACATGTGCCCGAATGGGGTGAAATACCTTCGCTGCAATCCGAGATAATCCTTATCAGGCAATTGGGTTCAACGGTAATAGCTATTGCATTAAATACAGAGCATTGCAGTGTTGAAGAAGCCTTTCAGTTCCGTGATAATTATGAAAAGATGTTTAATATACCGGTGCTGCTTCCGGTAATGGAAGGCTGTGAAAAAATTGTTTCAGTGATAAAGCGGTTAGTTGGTGAATAGTTGTTTGGTTCATAGTTCATGGTTCATGGATCATGGATGATTGACGCCTGACGATTCATGCCTGACGCTTGACGATTCATCATTCATTGCTCATAACGTACAGTTTAACATCACAACATGTTATGAAGATAAGATCAGTAAATGCATATCGAAAGAACCTGGCCCTGCAGAAGCCTTATACCATTGCACGCGAAACCATTACAGATGTAGAGAATGCTTTTTTGGAAATAGAACTGGAGAATGGCATTACAGGTATTGGTGCTGCCAATCCTTCGCCCGAAGTGGTAGGTGAAACGCCCACACAAACATTTCACAACCTGCAGTCTGATTTTGTTAATTCATTTGTTGGAAAAGACATAAGATGTTTTTTAAAGCTTAATGCCAATGCAAAAATGCAGTTTCCCAATCTGCCCGGCACACAGGCCTGTGTTGACATTGCACTGCACAATGCATTCGCCCAATACCTTGGCATATCGATAGTTGATTTTTACGGAAGACATCACCGGCGGATGCTCACATCTGTTACCATCGGGATAAAAGATGTGGATGAAACGCTTGAAGAAGCCAGCGATTATTATACAAAAGGATTTCGCATATTAAAGGTAAAAACGGGCCTGGATCCTGTAACCGATGCAGAACGTATTGTCAAACTCAAACAAAAATTCAACGATCATTTTATAATTCGTGTGGATGCCAATACAGGATACAAGCTGGACGATCTTCAATTGTTCCTGAAGCTTACCAGGGATCATCCTGTTGAACTGGTTGAGCAGCCCTTATTACCAGCAGATGATGATGCTCTTTTACAACTGCCACCGGCAACAAGAAAATTGCTGGCAGCAGATGAATCTTTAAAAGATGCGCGGACGGCCCTGCAGCTTGCTGAAAAGAAATTGTATGGTATTTATAATATCAAGCTGATGAAATGCGGAGGCATTACCGCTGCATTGGAAATTGCCAATATTGCAAAACCTGCCGGGATAGATCTTTTCTGGGGATGCAATGACGAAAGCAGTGTTAGCATTACAGCCGCATTACACGCAGCATTCGCCTGCCCGCATACAAAATACCTTGATCTTGATGGCAGCTTTGACCTGGCAGAAGATGTAATGCCAGGCGGGTTCTTTGTAAAAGATGGCTATATGTATCTTGTTTAAATGAGCGCCTGGCGAAGACCTTAAACCGGTACCTGGCATCTTCCGTTTTGTGTGAACCTCTCAGGCTTTAAATGAATACCGGGTATGTTCAACGTTTTGTATCTTAGATAAAACTGATTTTATATTCTTTTACTCCATGAAACTTACCTTTCCTGTTGCCATATTGTAAACTGCACCTATAATTTTTATCTCCCTTTTTTGTTCCATGTCTTTCAGGATCTCACTCTGTTGAATGATATTCGTGATAGTAAGCTGCACATTTTTTTTGCAAACGGCGTCAACATAATCTTTGTTCCCGGAAGTTTTTTCTGTGCTGAATGATTGTGTACTGTCAACTGCAGGTTTGATTTTTGAGAGCAGGGCAGTGATATTGCCGAGTTGCACATTGTCAATCGCCGATTTAACTGCGCCACATTCTGTGTGGCCTATTACCACGATCAGTTTTGCCCCGGAAACTTTACAACCATATTCCATGCTGCCCAGGATATCTTCGTTCACGATATTACCAGCCACTCTTGCTACGAAAAGATCGCCAATACCTTTATCAAAAACATCTTCTACAGGAATCCTTGAATCGAGACAGGAAAGAATTACTGCTGAGGGATATTGTCCCTTCACTGCGGCACGGACCTGTGCAGAATGAAGACGCACGGTTAAGTTATCGCTTGTAAAACGATCGTTTCCGTCTTTCAGCATCTGTAAAACAGCATCTGAAGTAAGCTGTGCCTGTTCTTCTTTGGTCAAAACTTTTTCTACCAACGGAACTTCGTTCATTAGTTCAATCTGTAAGGAATCTTTTGCGTTTACTTGTTGACCGGGATCGTTATTACAGGAAGAAATAAGCAGTACCATTGGAATAATGAGATAAAATGGTTTCATTGTTTTGTGTTTATTTTCGGTGAAATATATTCTTTAAAGGGAATATTGTTGATGAAGATACTACTGAAATTTGTTTCCTTCTCCGGGATTTGCATATAGGTCAACATCAGCAGCCAGTTTTTGATGTTACTGGTAACTCAGTATAGATTTATATATCTGCCGGTTAGCTTTGTTTGCTGCGCGTTCTTTTTAATACTCATTTTATTTTTTTTGATTAACAGTTCAACAATGTTTTTTTGCGGACTTAATCCGAACCTTGCATCATTCAGGTAGACCGCAGGTATGAAGTTTTATACCTGTTCTATTAATTGTGCTTGCTAATAAGTCAATAAAACAGGCATTGCAGGAAAAAACGAAGCGCTATACTATTCACTTTATCATCCTCTTTAACAAATTCTAAACAATCGGTTTTCACCATTCTTGTGTCAGGCGACGGAAACCTAAGGGCACATATTTAAGATCGGGACACCATCACCAGTTAATCATTTACGTTGATGTGCCAAAGCTCTGTTTTTAAAACAAACACATATATGAAAAGAAACACACTAAAAATCCTCGTATTAGTAACAATGTTATCCGGAAGTATCGTTAGCTGTAAAAAAGAAGCAGTACAAAATTCAACTGTCACAACAAGTGAAACCAGTACAGCGCTCACCGGGAGCGATTCTATACTCCGGGCTATTAATGTATTACCAACCGGGCAGTATTCAACCAGGGGCTCAAAAACCGTTTATGATGGCGAAGCAAATAAGGATGGCAGCAACATAAAGGTTATCATCGATTTTTTTGCAACAAAGAAAATTGTACCTGCAGCCGACAAAAGGCATCTAACCTGTCCATTTGGTTATGGATATTATACAGACAAAGGATGGAAGTATATTATCGGCTATGATTTTAAGCGCAGGCAATTAACGCTGGCACCTAATGACGTTATGGCTGCTGAGATTGAGCCTGGTTCATTTGAAACTTTATATGCTGCTTATGATGCATCTTCAAAAAGTTTTGTTTTTCAAACAAGGTTCATTGCATTGGAAGATAATGGCGACGAAAGTGAAATGATTGAACCACTGGCAAAGAGTGAATAAAGAATTGTTTATCGGTTCGATAGATTTTTAACGCAAATACCAGGGACATTTGAGACAGGATGTCCCTGCTTTATTGTATAGCTGATCTGTAAGGTTAACACTGTGAAATATTGTATTTAAATTTAAGACCAGTCCTTGTAACCCATAGTATATCCGGATTCTGAACCTGGAGATTTTATTTGCAATATCCTCTTTCGGTTCAGATCGCAAATTCCGAAAAACGAAATCGGCAATTTAATAAGCGCCATTTAATAGTTAACACAGCACTGGTTTATTTCGTCCTGCTTTGCATTAGGAGTGTTGTTTATAATGATTGTTTCTTTTCTTTCTTAAAAAATAGAGCCGGAAAATAAATGTCCGCCTGTTTATACATCAGGTTCGGAATTTGCAAACAACTCGTATATGAAAATATCTTTTCACGGTGCTGCACAAACGGTTACAGGCTCAAAGCATATCCTTACCTTAAACAACGGCAAAAACATATTACTTGATTGCGGCATGTTCCAGGGCATGGGGCATGAAACAGCGGAATTGAATGCACATTTTGGATTTGATGCTTCCACAATCGATGTGTTGTTGCTAAGCCATGCACACATTGACCATTCAGGCTTAATACCAAAGTTGGTAAAAGAAGGTTTTAATGGAGTAATATACTGCACACAGGCAACAAAAGAGCTTGCGGAAATATTATTATACGACAGTGCAGAAATTCAAACTTATGAAGGTAATCACAGGCATCATGCTCCCTTATATAACAGCGATGATGTTGCAGCGTGTTTATCACAGTTTAAAGTGATCCATTTTAATGAGTGGTTTTCTTTGATGGACGGTGTTGATGTTGTATACACACCGGCTGGCCACCTTATCGGCAGCGCCGCAATTACCATACGCGCAAAAGAAAACCGCAGGAAGACCACTATCTTATATGGCGGAGATGTTGGCAGGTATCAATCCGTACTATTAAAACCTCCTGCCGAAACACCTCAGGCAGACTATATTATTTTAGAAAGCACGTATGGTGACAAGCGCCATGATCTTACATTTAATACCATTGAAAACATACATAAATGGATACAGAAAATATGCGTGCAGCAAGAGGGAAAGCTTGTCATTCCCGCATTTAGTGTCGGGCGCACACAGGAGGTGTTGTATGCGTTAAACCAGCTCAGCCTTGAAAAGCGGTTACCGGATATTTCGTTTTTTATTGATAGCCCGTTAAGCCTGCTGGCAACGCAAACCATAAAAAAATATACCGACCAGTTTAATGAACGCCTGCAAAAGGTCTTGTTGGTTGATGACGATCCCTTTGAGTTCCCCGGGCTAAAATATATCGAAAGCGTTGACGACAGCCGCCGGCTTACAGCCTACAACAAACCCTGTGTTATTATTTCTGCCAGCGGTACTGCAGATGCAGGCAGGGTGCGCCATCACATACATAGCTGTATAGGCAATGCAAATTGCGGTATTTTAATGGTTGGATATTGCGGTGCACAATCTTTGGGCGGCCAGTTATTATCGGGCTATCAAACGGTGGACATATTTAATCAATCCTGTGAAGTAATCGCAACAACAGGACAGGTGCAGGGTATGAGTGCCCATGGTGATACCGATGACCTGCTGCAGTTTATCAGCCATCAGCCTGTTGAAAAGGTGAAAGGCATTTTTTTAGTGCATGGCGAAAGGCATGTGCAAAAAACATTCGCAGAAAAAATTTCACTGAAGGGCTATAAACGGATTGAGTGCCCGGCTATGCATGAGGTGTTCGAATTGCCTTTGAAGCCCAAACGGAAAAGAGAGCACATTCCAACACAACATACAACAACTGTGCATGCCGTAAGAAATAATACTGATATTGGAAACCGCTTTCAAAAATGAGATGAGACGTGTGTTCTCTATAATGACACAAGGATGAGTCATACCCGTAAGTTGCCCGGTTCTTAGTTATACCAGAGCGGATCTTCACCGGCCTTACGACGCTCATAGTACTTAAACAAATGATTTGTACCGCCTTCCCGGTCCAACTGGATCAGCATCATAGAACCTGATTCACAATCAAGTTGATGAATAACACCACCCGTATTTCCAAAACCTGTGCCCGTGGAGGATGTAGTTTGTAATACGAGTTGCAGTGAATCAGAAAGATGTCTGAAATCAGGTGGCAGCGTAACAGGATGTATGGTCCAGTTGCCATCATATTCGGTGCTATTCAGGTTTTCTTTTACTATACCGGTCCCGCTGCCGCAAAAATCACTTTCTCCGGGAAAAGGAAGCGGCGCATTTTCCATCGTATGCCTGAAAAACGTACCATTGTCGAAGAACATGAAATTTTCAAAGTTGACCTGGTAATAAGTTGCAAAGTGAAGCCGCGCCAGGCCAATAAGGCCTGAGGTATCTCCCGGGCAATTTTCGGGATAGACAGAATTTCCATTGCAGCAGTGCCCCTCGATGTCCTGTCCTTCGGTGCTGTGCACCCGAAAAGGATCGTTGTAAAAAGCAAATGTATCACTACCGTTTTTCGGTAAGACAAAAGAAAAGTTCCATTCCCAAACATCTCCCGGGGGAAGTACAAGCCCGCATGAGCCATCATTTCCATCCGGGTCATTCTTTTTTTCTATAAGTTTTACCGGTCTTATTATTTCAGCAATGGGGCCTCCGCTTTCATCATAAGGAATAATCTTTATAGCACCGGTTTGCGGAGTGAGAAGGCCTGTGGGGTCAATACCGATCATAATAACTGAAACGGTATCACTTTCTTTCATGTCAGGAATTTCAGGCACATCATAGTAATAGGAGGCTGTACTGCCGCTGGCAGCCAATAGGTGTATGAACGCGCCTGCCACATTTTGTGTGGCTCCTTTATGCAAAAACTTTATCGGCCTGAAAATCTCATCTGCCAGGTAAAGCGTGTCTTCAAAAGATATTTGTAAAGCGCTGCCGGAAGGCGCCTGTGGCGGGCTGCCGGTTTTTTTAAACGACTTCAAAAACAGGAGGTGGTCTGAAAGCGTATCTGAGTGCAGCGAGTCGTCGTTGTTATCCGGCAGCACAATATCTGGCCTGTCTGTTTTGGTGCAGGCTGTTATGAAAACAGCACAAAGCAAAGTGGCGAAGAAAAGTTCCGGAAAGCGGCCAATGTATTTCATAAGAAAAAATTTGTGCATGAAGAAGTTGCATTTACAGGAAACTGTTCAAAACAATTTTAAAAAGCCTGGGGACTGTACCTTTTATGCTGGTGTCTGTAACAGGTTTTCCGGTAGGCAATAGCGGTATAAATTTATGTAGCAGCGCCACCCTGTTACAATACCCATATGTGTGAATGGTATCACCAAAACCGGGGAGATGAGGCTGAGAGCTTAGGAAAGATAATTCTTATTAGATGGCGTTTAAGGTTAGAATATTCAGATCTTTAACGGCTGATGGCTTGCTCATAAACTTATGAAGATCGGTGCATGGTAGCCGCCAAGGGCATGACGATGCCTTGCATAAGGACTTACATTCGCCTGTTTTGAAGGTTGCCGCAGGAATACTGTTAGTGAGCATTTTGATATGCAGGTATTGGAGCGCTGTTGTGCTGAGTACCTGTGCCTTGCAACCTTAAACTAAATAATAAGCCCACAACGAACAACAACCTTTTAATAATTTAACCTTGGTTACTTATCTTTATCTCCAGACCTGTTAAAAAGCCTTTTACCAGTTTTCAGCAAGCTTATTCGTACTATAGAATTTTCACTTAAAATAAAAATTAAAACCAATGAAAAATTTGAAACGCCAGTATGCCTTATGCAAAAAAGTACTTTTTTATCTGCCCCCGCTTTTGATGATTTTATTTATTGCCGGATGTCGTAAAATTCCTGATCTGCCTTTAGCAAAAATAACTACCGTGGCCACAGGTCTCGAAGCGCCAATGGGACTTGAAACGGACTGGCAAGGTAATATATGGGTGGCAGAAACCGGTACTGCCAATAACGACGGGAAAGTTGTTTTGGTGGTACCTGGCGGTTCAGAAGCTGGTAAAGAAACAACCATGACTTATGATGCCATCATTAATCTTGCTTCGATCCTGAATGCTTTATCAGGCGAAGTTGAAGGACCCGCCAACCTGCTTTTTGATAACGGAACATTATACATATTAGCCGGAGATTATTTGTATACTGCAGACGTTAGTTCCTTTAAACCCGGCGATGCACCAATTGACGCTAATACATTACCGTATGAAGACATAGGCACGTGGGTGCGCTCGCAGAATATTGTTACACCTAATGACAGCCATCCCTATAATCTTATAAAAGGGCCCGATGGCAAACTGTATATAGTTGATGCCGGCGCTAATGCTATTATAAAACGCGAAACTGCCGGGGACTATAGTGTATTTGCAAAATTTCCTGATATGCCGAATCCCACACCTGTAGGGTCTCCCTTTATTCAAAGTGTACCAACAGGAATTATTTTTGACGCCGGCAACTTTTTGGTGTCAACACTTACAGGCTTTCCTTTTTTGGAAGACCAGGCAGTTATTTACAGGGTATCAATGGCAGGAGTGGTATCTGTTTACAAAGAAGGTTTAACAACGCTTACCGGCATAGCTCCGGGAAATTTTTTAGGGCATGCTGTATTGCATTTCGGCTCTTTTGGCGCTACCGGCTTTGAGCCTTACACAGGCTCATTACTTTTGATCAATGGCCTCAAAACACAGGTAATTGCAGGAGGATTAAATATGCCTGCAGGCATTAAACAAACAAAGCGCCGAAGCTGGTATGTAACCTCCCTGGGTGATGGAACAGTTTTGGAAATTTTCTATGGCGGAAGCAGCAATTAATTTTACCCGGATCAGTGTTATCTTAACAATGGCGAAGTCTTTACTTCGTCATTGTTATTTTACGCAGCAGCGGTGTGTTCATAGCGTTGCCAGGCGCGGTAACATAGCAGACCATACGGCACAAAAAAAGGGGCGGAACGCATGCCTGTCAATAAAGGTGAGAGAATGAAGCGGTGGGTTGAATTTTGCTGCAAACCAGAGATTTGCTTACACTGCAACGTAGCCGGATACTACGCCGGGCATGGGCACGAAGGAGTGTCCTTTTAAACGTTGCTCGCAGCTTATAGCCAGCGACCAAGAAAAGCAGGGACTTACGGATTGATCATAATATGAGCCCTGTAAGTACCTGCATCCATTAGCCATGGCATACCCTTGCCATCTCCCGATGGCTTTTCAGCTAAACCTGTGCTTGCCGACGTTGCATAAGGAATGTAAATGACATAACGTAAATAACCATTCTTAACAGCGCCACTTGTACTGTCAACATCCGTGTCTTTCGCAGAGTAAACATACAATGCGGCAGGATGTGCCGGCATTTGCAGCTTGCCTGCCTTTACTTCTTTGTCCCGCTCGTTAAAAACCTGTTCATCGTTCATTCCCCGGGCCCTGAGTTCGCGGCCACGCTTCATAAATGGCTCCAGGTCTTTAACATAACATGCAACGGAGAGACCCGGCTTATCCGGATTGTCAGCGAGACAAATAAGCTCATTGGTGCCTTGCCTTAGCAGGATAAGTTGTTTATCCGCAGCGTAACCATAAACGGTGCAGCTATCTTTTTTGTCCTCCGGTGCGGCCAATATTGCAGATTTTATTTGTATTGCTGCAGAAGGCAGACTTTGCTGGGAAAAACAAGGATAACCAACTGTTACTATTGCAATAAAAACAAGAATGGTTTTCATACGAATTCCTTTAGTGGAAAATTTGATTGAAGACAGAACAGAATAAAGCTTATTAAAATTAGTCATTTTATGACTCCTGGTAATTTGGTTGGTGCAATTTTTAGATGTATGATACTGCATTAAACGATGCCGAAAAGCGACATGAATACTAATTTGTTGGTCAGCGACCAACAAAGGCAGCGAATGGTTTTCATACCGATACGTTTAGTGGAAAATTTGATTGTATATAGGACAGAAGAAAGCGTATTAAAATTAGTTATTTTATGACTCCCGGTAATTTCATGGATGCAATTTTTAGATGTATGATACTGCATTAAACGATGTCGAAAAGCAACATGAATACTAATTTGTTGGTCAGCGACCAACAAAGGCAGGAGGGACGGAGAGTGCCTATGTGTTCAATCGTATAAAGATGGTATAGAATGGCTGGCGGATTTCTACCACATGGCAAATACCATCCCGGAATGTATAGTAATTATAGTTACCGTCGGGCAGCACAATTTTATAGCGATGCGGGGCAACCTGTTCCACACTCAGGAATTGCTGAAAATTATCAGAGTAAATGACCTGTTTATCAAATGGCTCTTTGCAATACAACATATTCAGGTTGTAATCTATCCGTTTACCTGTTGAGGGAACAGGTTTTCCGAAAGAAGTTGCCTCGTATATGTTGCCGGCGGCTTTTGTTTGTTTCGCTGATTTTTCTTTACCATTCACAATTCTTGAAACACTTGAATACATTAATCTTCCGCTTTCAAAGTTGGATATTTCTTCGAGCTGCACGTTTACTTTTACAAGAAACCGGATTCTCACATTTGAAACTGCTTTTAAGTAAAGATTGCTTCCTGCTTCGTTTTTATAAAACTGCATGTTACCAACACTGTCTCCCCTGAAGGTTATTGTATACTCAGTCTTTTGCAACTGGGCATTCACTATAAAAGAGCAAAAGAGAAGGCTTAATATTAACAGTGATACTTTTTTTATTTGCCTGCGACAGACCGACGTTTCTTTTGTATAAGGTGATGTTTGCAAATTATAACTGCGGGGTATTTTTATTATTAATGAAGGGATAAAGAACATACTGAATTCTACAAGATAATGTTTTTACGCCGGCTTTGCTCTTTTATTTGGCGGGGTAACGGGAGTTCCCAGGTTTACTTAGACTGCAACGTAGCCGGAGACTGCGCCGGGCATGGGCACGAAGGAGTGTTCTTTTAAACGTTGCTCACAGCTCGCAGCTTATAGCCACCGACCAAGAAAAGCAGGGACTTACGGATTGATCATAATATGAGCCCTGTAAGTGCCTGCATCCATTAGCCACGGCATGCCCTTGCCATGGCCCAATGGCTTTTCAGCTAAACCTGTGCTTGCTGACGTTGCATAAGGAATGTAAATGACATAACGTAAATAACCATTCTTAACAACGCCACTTGTACTGTCAACAGCCGTGTCTTTCGCAGAGTAAACATACAATGCGGCAGGATGTGCCGGCATTTGCAGCTTGCCTGCCTTTACTTCTTTGTCCCGTTCGTTGAAAACCTGTTCATCGTTCATTCCCTGGCCCTTGAGTTCACGGCCACGCTTCATAAATGGCTCCAGGTCTTTAACATAACATGCAACGGAGAAACCCGGCTTATCCGGATTGTCAGCGAGACAAATAAGCTCATTGGTGCTTGCATTAGCAGGATAAGTTGTTTATCCGCATCGTAACCATAAACGGTGCAGCTATCTTTTTTGTCCTCCGGCGCGGCCAATATTGCAGATTTTATTTGTATTGCTGCAGAAGGCAGACTTTGCTGAGAAAAACAAGGATAACCAACTGTTACTATTGCAATAAAAAAAAGAATGGTTTTCATACGAATTCGTTTAGTGGAAAATTTGATTGAAGACAGAACAGAATAAAGCTTATTAAAATTAGTCATTTTATGACTGCCGGTAATTTGGCAGATGCAATTTTCAGATGTTTGATATTGCATTAACGATGTCGACAAGCAACATGAATACTAATTTGTTGGTCAGCGACCAACAAAGGCAGGAGCTTATTAAAATTAGTCATTTTATGACTCCTGGTAATTTGGTTGGTGCAATTTTAGATGTTTGATACTGCATTAAACGATGCCGAAAGCAACATGAATACTAATTTGTTGGTCAGCGACCAACAAAGGCAGCAGAGGTAAGTGCGCCTGCATCAACGCCTTTTGCCGTTAACTGCGCCTGTACACCGGGTGTAAGCGCCTGCTTAAAACGGAAAAGCAACTGTACGAGTGCACCCTGATCTTTTTTGCGGGCTGCCTTATAAAATTCTTTGTAACCGAGTTCATTCAGCAGTTCATCCCGTATAGCTTTCTCCTTTCTGAAATCACGTTCTACCTGCACTTTAACTTCCGTCAGGCTGCGAACGGCAACTTCCTGTATCGCCTATATGGTTTTTGTGGCTTTCCGCAGGTCTTTCACCGAGTCTGCACCCAGGTAAGTTTGTACAACGGTATCAATTGCTGTTTCCAGGTTGGTGAAAAAAGGGTCTGCCCATAAGGCGCGTTTGGCAACAAGTGCTGCCTGGTTTTCAATAGCGGCCTGCATAATGGCGGCAATAGCAGTAAGCATTTCGGCATCTGAGCCTGCGTAGTTGCGTTTAACTTCGTTTGACATGTGAATTGTTTTTTAAAGATGAATAAATGTTTGGGTCTTCAGATGGTTTAGCGGGCGGTGTTTAGCAAGCGGTTGAAAAAATGATTGGCTAATTTAAAAAGGTTTGTTGGAAATAGAAAAGAAATTTTTTTTGGAGGTTAAAGGGATTAGTTGTGCACACGCCTACAAGATGGAAGAAACTACCGGTGGATGTGTTCACACACCGGAATAAAAGTAGTTCGGTAGGGGCGGAAACTAACGGATGGAGAAAATTGTTGGACAGCACCTACAAAGGCGAAAGGAAATGGGTTTCCATACAAATCAGAGATTTGTTTACGCCGCGACTTAGTCGGGAGACTAAGCCGAGCAGGGGGAGTTTAAAGGGTATTAGTTGTGGTAAGGTAAAGATTGTCGGTGGGCGATCAGTCAAAGCGGGAGAGGTTGACTCAACGACTTCATGTAATAAACTGCAATAGCCTTCCGTCGCAGAGCCAGTTTAAAAGACATTCGTGGCGAAGTAAAGGTCTCGAAAACTAAACATTACTTATTCCCGGTCTGTTAATTTGATTAGATAATTGCGATTGAATATCGGTGCAAATTTCTCTTCTTAGCTTAAAATTTACAAGAATGTTACGAACAATTATATCCTGTTTGGTTACAGTTTTTATAAATCTGAAGTCGAATAAAAGAAATTTTATTTGCCCATTTATTTGCAAAATTGGAGTTTGATAGTGATACTCTGCTTTTCTTTTACAATCGTTATAAAATTCTGAATTCAACATAATACCAAAAATGGTTCTAACATATTCTTTATGCCGTGAATAGTCACACACAGGGGTTATGTCTAGTTGGACAAGCTGAGGTTGAGAATCAATTAACGCTTGTGTTCTCGTTTTAAAAATTTTCTGCCATATTATTTTTTCTAATAAATAATTTTCATTAGGAATTAAATAAATGTTTCCTTGTTCAAAACACTCTATTGCAAAAGTTTTCGTAGAAATATGAAGCTTAGAGTTGATTAGAGAAGTAATAGATTCATTAATATTAATGTTAGCATCAGTTACGCCAGTTATTGTACCTAATGTTAAACCTTCAACTTCAATTTGTATTTTTTCCAGTAGGAAAGAATTAATATTTATAAATGCCTTCGCAAGTTTCTGCTCATCATTCAATGTGCCAATATCATCTTCGCCAACAATTGCTTTCGCAAGGCGATAAATTATTGCCTTAGAATTTCTGTCCCAATCATTATCTATCGGATAGAAGGACGAAAATTCTGTAATTGTTTCAGTTGCTTTTTCGTGAATAATATTCTCCCATACTATCAAGTTTCTTAACACAGTTAAATCATCGAGCTTACTTTTTATGGCATCGACTAAATTGTCAAAGCTATCTTCTTGAAAAGTATATTTCCCATCGACATAATTAAAATATTCCGACTTACTCAAATAAATAAATTTAACTGGTTTTCGAGATTGTAATTCCTCATTGTCTATAAAATGTTTTTCCAAATGTTTTCCATACTCATTTATTTTCTTACTCCATATAACTAAAACATATGGCTTTTTTTTCCCTGGACAAATAGATTTTAAGATAGGATGTAATGTGCTTATTACTACTTTAGGATCATGTTGAGTTTCAATAATGTTTAAATCTAGAAATAATATAGAGATAGGATTTTCATCGGGGTTGGCAGGTAATTCTTCTGCTCTTATTCCGGAATAATAATTGAATGGAATTCTCTTTTTTGATAGAATATTAATCAAAGGCTGTACCTCTTTATATTTATCGTCAACAATCACAATTCTGCCGTTATTAGGAAGTATCATAAATTATTTTTTAAATGCAAATGCGATTGTTGCTCCATCTTTAAATTCATTTGGTAATTCAAAATCCCCCCAATCAGGGAAGGATACTTTTCCTTTTTGCGCTAACATTATTTCACTGGCGATATGCAGCCCTAATCCAATGCCACCTGGCTTAGCAGAAACAAATGGTTCAGTAATTTCTTCTGTTGGTAATAAAAACCCAGTCCCATTATCAGCAACAACTATGTTTAAATATCCTTCTTCCTCTTCTGAAATTCCGATATAAATTTTCTTATTTGGTCTACCTGATTTTTCCAACCAATAAATTGAATTATCAATTAAGTTCATTAGACTACCGATTAACAAACTTCTGGCAATCTTGGTTTTACTTTTTCCTTGATAATTTTGATATGCTTTAACAATTTCAATTTTATGTGAAGCGAGACGAAACTCTGTATTTGTGAGTGCCTGATTAATTACTTCTTTTAAATCCTCATTTGTTTGCGTTGATTTTCTTATTATTTCCGAATATCCATCAATTAAGTTTGAAAGGTGTTTGACAAGATTCATTGCCCTTTCAGATGCGTTTTCCTTTTTTAGAACTTTGACAACTTCTAATATTATTTTTTCAACTTCATGTATTACAACACTCATGCTTAATCCTGCGCCTGCGGCTTTGAGAAGATTATCGTTTATTCTTTTATAATCATCTTCGATTTTTATAAGGTACCGTGTGATTTCCTTTTTTACCACATCTTCTTTTACGTTCTTGTCAACATATTCCTTTAGGTCACCAAGTATTTGTAGTACAGGTTCTGATTTAGGTGTAGGACCATATACTTCTCTTAATTTCTGTTTGTCGCTGAAACGTAATGTTTCTACTATGTTTAGAGTGTGAAGTATCGAATTCCTGAATGCTTCATAAGCAGTATTTTCTACAAAACCTTCTCTGTTAGTTTTTTCAATTAGATCAAAGCTATCTGCACGTTTAAGATAAACGGCACCTAAAATAATATTGTTACTTAATCTTTTGGTAGGTTCATTAACCCTTCGCAAATCAAGTCCTAACCAATCGTTTTCGGGTTCTCCATAATCATATACCCGTAGCCCATCTCGAAAAACACGGATACCGGAATTATTATCAAGATATGATTTAAATCCGGTTTTATCAGAAACGCCAAGTCTAAGAACAAAAGAATCTCTGTCGAAAATATAACCTTCAAAAACTACATCACCGATTGCATAATTTTTCAATGAAAAATTTCTTCCATTCTCATCCTCTAATTCCGAAAACTTATTTACAAATTCGTTATCCAAAGCAACTTCTCTGCCGGAAAGTTTTGGCATTGATACCCACGGAATAAAGGAGTACTTAAATTCCTTTATTGAATTTCCATTCATTGTTACTTTAAAATGATATAAGGAATATTCCTGAATTTCTTTCCATTCAAGTAATCCTTCAAACCAGCCTGGTTTATCTGTAACATCAAATTCCGCTTTGAAAGAATCATTTGATTCAAATGGAGAAACCAATGCAGTTATTGTTCTCCTAACATTTCTTGCTACTCCCCTTGTCCATTCTTTTCTTAAATTACTAATTGTAATACTAGTTCCTGTTTTACCATTTTTAAATAATATAGGTATTTCTCGTTCAACTATTGTAACTGGCACTTGCTCGAGGTAACGATATTTGTTAAAAATCGACCAATCAATTTTTACATAGACCTCTTTTTCATTTTCTTTTTTAGTTGTCATTTCAATTTGATTGCCCAACTTATGAACACCAAATCTTCCTATGCCTTTTTCACCAATCGGCAATCGGTTAAACTTTGGACTAACTTCTCTTTTAATAAATTTTTCTGTTTTGAAATCACTGCCGGGTTCCATCCAAACATCTTCGACAGTTTGAGCATCCATTCCATATCCGTTATCTTCTATTATTATAATTCCTTTCTCAGGTTCATCAACATTTTCCATATAAATTTCAACTTCATTTGCATCGGCATCATAGGAATTTTTCACAAGTTCAATTAAAGCTATGCTTTCATTTTTTATAAGCTGGTCTCCAAGTTGCAAAAGCAATCTGGCTCTTGGCTTAAATTTTACAGGTATTTCTCTATCTTCTTTAATTAGCTCTTTACTCATAAAAAAAATTTAATTAAAGTTGTAATCTCTTTAGCCATCGAATGCGGAATAACATTTCTAGTTTATTTGACTTCTTTGCAATTATTTCAAAGCATTATATCTACAATTTCATTGTGCAGATACAGTTTGATAAGATTCGCTGATTTAATTCTAAATTGACTTCTTCGTTTTATATTTTGTTTTCTTTTATCTTGAATTTCTAATTCCAGCTTAATTCCGGGATCATAGTACAAATTGCCATTTGCTATTTGTTTGAGCATTAAAGAGAAGTCGGTTCCAATCCCCAGTATGATGTTATTGCCATAACAATACTGTTGTTTGCTAAATATATATTCATGACTTTTACGATTTTTAGAAGGTACAAAACATGCATTTGCATGTTTTCTGTTCCAGTGTTTTAAAAGTGATTTGAAAGACCATGAAGCTGCTATATTATCATTACTATCAATTAAACCAATGAAGCCATCTGTTTTAATTATCTTTTCAGATTCAGCATCAAAGCCTGATGTAATTAGTTTTAGTTTGGTAGTTGTATGTATCAGGCCATATTTGTATATGCCACCGAAATTTATACGTGCTTCCCTTCCTAATTTATCAGCATAGCCATACTTTCTTATAAAAGCTTCAACACCATCTGTAATATAAAAGCCATTAGTGGGTTCGGGTGTCATTAAGGTAATTACTTCTGATTGCCATTTATTGAAGTTCTTAACACCAAATTGTTTTACTTCCCATCCTAAATAATCCGGTTCAGAATATCCGTTTGGTGTAATGCCTAATTCAGCTTCCAATGTATATCCCCCACAGTTGGAAGAAGGACACGGAAGAATATCTCTATTAGTATTTAATCGTTTTGAATCTATCCAGCCTAAAGCATTTATCCGCTTTAATTCATGAAGCAATTTTTCTTTTGAGTTAAGCTGAACGATACCATTATCTAAAGTGATTTCTTTGAAAACTGCAATAGAAGGCAGTTCTTTTAATGAATCAAACTCATTGGCGATTGCTGAATCAGGTTCATCAACAAATCCTAAAACTTTACCATCTTTTGTAACTCCAAGAAACATTATTCTATTGGCAGTTCTTACTGTCATTAAATCTGACGGTGCACCTTTGCTTCGTTTCAAAAAACCTGAAAATCTTACTTCCGGATATTTAGGATAAAGTATTAATTGTGCTTCCGGTGCATGAGTTAAACTGCCTTCATCAGTAATCCAATAAAAATCAATCTGTGTTTTAAAACGTTCTCTTTCCCAATCACCCGGTGCTTCAGTTGTTATATCTTTTATTGGCAAAATATTTAATACTTCAAAGCTTCCACCTAAATAAACCTGATTTTTAGAGTTATCATTTGGAGATAACTTTTTTACATAGACTTTATTACAATCATTATTCGAATAAATTTTAAGAAGCGTTTGAAGGTTCATGATTATTACTTTAATGCATCAATTACTTGTTCTCCTATTGCCTCTATTAATGGTACAACTACAGAATTTCCAAATTGTTTATAACCCTGATTCATTGATACAGCATTTACAATAAAGCTTTGTGGATAACCTTGAAGTAAAGCTGCTTCTTCAACAGAAAGTCTTCTTGGATTTTTATTTTTTTGAGGTATTAGTATTTCAGAACCATCTTTATAATATCTGGCACTCATAGTTCGGGAAATGCCATTGAGATCAACCAGTCCAAAACCAAAACCATTACCTAACTCTTTATGCTTTTTAGCGTAGTTCTGTAAATACTTCCATAAATGATCTGTAAGCGTATATTTAGGATCAACTTTTTTTTGAAGAATATCTTTTACGGTTTTTGTAGGTTGAGGTAAAACAGGAAATTTAAAATCTTCCTTGTCGTTATAGGTATTCTTATCAAACCCGAGCATAAATGTTCTTTCCCGATTTTGAGGAACGAAATGTTTTCCATTCAAAACTTTAGAATGAAATGAGTAGTCTAAATCAAGTAGTGTTTGTTTAATTACTTTGAATGTATTGCCCTTATCATGCGAAACAAGATTTTTTACATTCTCAAGAAAGAAAGCTTTAGGCCTGTGCTTTTGAATTATTTCAGCAATATGAAAAAAAAGATTGCCTTGCTTTTCATCTTCAAAACCATGCTTTCTGCCCAAACTATTTTTCTTCGAAACACCTGCGATAGAGAAAGGCTGACAAGGGAAGCCTGCGCATAAAACATCAAATTTCTTTGGTATCCATTTTTTGGTTTCTTCTTTTGTTATATCACCAAATGGAATTTCACCAAAGTTGGCATAGTAAGTTCTCTGCGCCATAGCATCCCATTCTGAGGAAAAAACACATTCACCTTGTAGCCGTTGCATCGCTAATCTGAAGCCGCCTATTCCGGCAAACAGATCAATAAATGTAAATTTTGGATTAGCTGGCTTTGGGAATAAAACATCTTCATCAAACTTTATTAAATACTGTAAGGCATCTTCAGCTACTTTGTTATTTAATTCACCATTTAAATATCCTTTTAGCAGATCACTTGCATACAGGATCGCATGTTTTTTTAAGTTTCTTTTTTTTGTTCTTAAATAATGACTAATTACGGCTGCTCTATAATTATCAGGTCCAAATACATCTATCTTCCATATCTTATTTGAAACAACATGGATTTTTGAACTGAGAAGCGAAGGCTCTTTCGATGCAATCATTTCTGAACCCTCCTTTTTCCGTTGAAAAGATTATCGTTGAAAAATTCTTTAAAATTTGAGTCTAATCCCTGGCATACAATTTTTTCAAGTGTGGCAATTGAAATATTTCTTTTGCCGGTTTCTACATGGTTCATGTATGTTCTATCAATTTCAGCTTTGAACGCAACAGCTTCCTGTGTGAGTGTTTTTTCAGTACGGAGCTCTTTTATACGTAAGCCTATTTTTATCTGAATGTCCATCAGGTAAAAATCCAAAACGTGACTGATAATACATTTGCTTATAAGTCACGTTGCGTAAAATGTTAGTAGAAGATTTTTAAAATTTCCTGAGAAGTAAGCGCAGGGTTTTTTGGGCAATAGCGGGTTTCAAATCACATTCCCAAAGCATAATAATTTTCCATCCTTCCTTCTTTAAAGCCTTAATAGCTTTGGTATCATTAGCAATATTGCTGTTGATTTTATTCAGCCACCATTCAGTTCTGGTTTTGGGTACAACATAATATTTGCAGCCATCATGCCCGTGCCAGAAACAGCCATGTATAAAGATTACGGTTTTGTATTTTGGTAAAACAATATCTGGCTTACCGGGCAGGGTTTTATCGTGCAGTTTATAACGAAATCCATTGGCATGCAGAAAGCGCCGCACCAGCATTTCCGGCTTTGTATCCCTGCCTTTAATGCGGCTCATGTTGTAACTTCTTACTTCTTTGGTGTGTACATCGGCCATAAATGCAAGGTAGTATTTAGTCGGAAAGTCAGAAGGCCGGGAAGACCGGGAGACGAAGGCTAGGAAAGTTTCAGCGTTTCAGAAGTTTCAAAGTTTACATTGTTCAGCTTACTGATGGCTATCGACCATGGACTATCGATTATAGACCATCGGCCATGAACCATGAACTATGAACCATCGCCCAATCTACAAACGGCTGACTGTAACTGTGGGCCATCAACTGACGCCACATAACCGCTACCTTTACTAAAACGGGATTCATATTTATGGCATTGCTTTTTGAGCCCTTATCTATACGCAGCATACAATTAAAGAACCGCATTGTGGTTTCGCCCATGTGCGAATATTCCAGTGAAGATGGTTTTGCCAACGACTGGCATTTGGTTCATTTGGGCAGTCGTGCCGTAGGCGGGGCGGGATTGATCATAACAGAGGCAACGGCTGTATCACCGGAAGGCCGCATTTCACCGGATGACCTGGGTATATGGAAGGATGCTCATATCGAGTTTTTGAAACGTATTACTTCATTCATTACAGCACAGGGTGCTGTGCCTGGTATTCAACTGGCACATGCAGGCCGGAAAGCAAGTCATACCAGCCCATGGAAAGGCAATCTTCCTTTAAAGGCTGAGGAAGGTGCATGGACAACAATGGCACCCAGCGCTATCCCGTTTAAACAAGGTGACCCGCTGCCCGGAGAGATGAGCCTGGCAGATATTGAACAACTAAAAAAAGATTTCAGGGATGCCGCAGTAAGAGCATTGCAGGCAGGTTTTAAATTGATCGAGATACATGCGGCGCATGGCTATTTGCTGAATGAATTTCTTTCACCCTTAAGTAATCATCGCGCAGATGCATATGGCGGCTCTTTTGAGAACAGGGTGCGACTGTTGCTGGAAATAGTGGATATCGCGCGTTCAGTATTGAACGAATCACTGCCTTTATTTGTAAGAATATCTGCGTCAGAATGGGTGGAAGACGGATGGAATCTTGAAGATTCAGTGCAACTTGCAAAGCTTTTAAAAGATAGGGGTGTTGACATGATAGATTGTTCTTCCGGCGGTAATACACATCACCAGAAAATAACTGTAAAACCTTTATACCAGGTGGGTTTTGCAGATGTAATTAAAAAAGAAGCAGGGATACGCACTGCTGCTGTCGGAATGATCACTACTGCAGAAGAGTGTGAAGCAATCCTGCAAAGCGGCCGGGCAGACCTGGTGATACTGGCCAGGCAGTTGTTGCGTGATCCTTACTTTCCCCTGCATGCCGCCAGGAAATTGAACGTAGATGTTTCCTGGCCTGTTCAGTATGAAAGGGCTAAACCGGGATAGGCGATTGCTGGCTTATTGCTCCCGGCGTGCCAGAATGCCCCGGCATAGTATCCGTGCCTTTACTGCGGCTCATCCGCCACGGCGGACAAGTTATTATAGCTTCGTATTTCTTTACTATGCACATCAGCCACGGGGCTAAGGTAGGAGATAGACGGGAAGACCGAAAGTCGGGAAGAAGAATAGCGCCTGCTAAATTTTTTCAATTCCAGTGTAACAAAATGTCTTTGTGCGTTAAAAGGAATCTGCGGCAAATAATAACTCAAACAAAGTTAGCAGATGATAGAGAGCAAGGCCGGTTATTACCTGGTTATAGAGAGCGTTTGTGTTAAAATGAAAAATTTGCTGAGAGAAGATATCGACTGTTTACTGCGCTGATTGGTTTTCTAAAAAATATGCCTGGAAATTGAAGAAGCTGTCTGAGTATATCAAGATAAAATGATCAGAACGTTTTTAGAACATTATTGCCACAGATACACAGATGCTTCGCGTAAAGAAGTGCGCAGATTTATCTGTAAAAATCAGTGCATCTGTGGCAAATAATAACTCAAACAAAGTTAGCAGATGATAGAGAGCAAGGCCGGATTATTGCCTGGTTAGAGAGAGCGCGTTAGAATGAAAAATCTGCTGAGAGAAGATAGTGAACGTTTGTTGCGCTGATTGGTTTTCTAAAAAATATCCCTGGAAAATAAAGGAGCTGTTTGAGTTTATCAAGGTAAAATGATCAGAACGTTTTTAGAATATTTTTGCCACAGATACACAGATGCTTCGCGTAAAGAAGTGCGCAGATTTATCTGTAAAAATCAGTGCATCTGTGGCAAATAATAACTCAAGCAAAGTTAGCAGATGATAGAGAGCAAGGCCTGTTATTACCTGGTTATAGAGAGCGTGTGTGTTAAAATGAAAAATCTGCTGAGAGAAGATATCGACTGTTTACTGCGCTGATTGGTTTTCTAAAAAATATG
>JADMIO011184582.1_pt1 | contig 92942 bp, 82 predicted proteins | sample 8958161 | NCBI WGS metagenome assembly JADMIO01 (sample SAMN16585339, study PRJNA669376) | soil metagenome | isolation source: Crop rotation soil | place: USA: Cullars Rotation, Alabama | collected 2011
CGCGACAACTTGTCCACGTGGAATTCTAAGCTTAGGATCCCAATGTGCTGGAAAGAGCCCTGGCCCGGACCCTCGCTTTGGGCATAGACCTTGCCCGCATGCATCTCGACGAGCTCCTTGACGAGCGCCAGGCCGATGCCGAGGCCGCCGTGCTTCCGCGTGATTGAGGAGTCGGCCTGCCGGAAGCGCTCGAAGAGGTGGGGCAGGAATTCCGCGGCGATGCCGTTGCCGTTGTCCGTCACCGCGATTTGGAAATGCGACGAGGATTTCGTGACGCCGACTTCGATGCGGCCGCCCATCGGCGTGAACTTGATGGCATTGGTAAGAAGATTCCACACCACCTGCTGCAGTCGTTTGGCGTCACCCAGCAGGCCGCCGTGCACATCGCCGATGCGGATTTCGATCGAAATATTCTTCACGTCGGCGGCGAATTGGACGGAAGCCACGGCGTCCCGCACCACCCGCGAGAGATCCACCTGCATGATGCGCAGCGGCATCTTGCCGGAGGAAATGCGCCCGAGGTCGAGCAAGTCCTCGATGAGCTGGGCCTGGACGAGGGCGTTGCGCTTGATGATTTCGATGCCGTGGACGACTTCGTCGCGGTTCTGGCCTCCCTCCGACAGGACTTCCGTCCAGCCGACGATCGCGTTCAGCGGGGTGCGGAGTTCGTGGGAGATGGTGGACAGGAAGTCATCTTTCATGCGGTTCGCGTGTTCCGCCTGCGAGCGCGCGGCGCGTTCGCTTTCGAGCAGCTGCTCGCGTTCCCGGGCCACGCGTTCCCGCTCTTCGCGCGTCCGCTTGAGGTCGGTGATGTCGCGCGCGATTTTCGAGGCGCCGACGATCCGGCCCTGGGCGTCCTTGAGGGGCGAAATGGTCAGGGAGACCGGGATATGCTGGCCGTTCTTCCGGACGCGGATGGTTTCGAAGTGATCGAGGCGTTCGCCGTTTCGCAATCGTTCGAGGATGCGGGTTTCCTCCGCCACCCGGTCGCGCGGGATGAGCTTGAGCACGGACTGGCCGATGATCTCCTTCGCGGTGTAACCAAAAAGGCGTTCGGCAGCCTCATTCCAGCTGGTAATGATTCCGTCGAGGCCCTTGCTCACGATCGCCTCGTCGGAGGAACTGACGATGGCGGCCAGCAGGAGATCGTTGCGGATGGCCCGGCGCGCATCCGTGATGTCGCGGGCGATCTTGGAGGCGCCGATCACCTTGCCTTGGGCATTCAGGACCGGCGAGATGGTCACCGAGACCTCGATGCGCTGGCCGTCCTTACGGCGGCGAACGGTCTCGAAGGACTCGATGCGGTGGCCCTGGCGGATTTGGGCGATGATTTCATCCTCCTCCTTGAACCGTTCCGGCGGCAGCAGCAGCAGGATGGAATGGCCGACGGCTTCATCGCGGGTGTACCCGAAGATCTTCTCCGCGCCCTTGTTCCAGCTGGTGATGATACCGTGCAGATCCTTGCTGATGATCGCATCGTTGGAGGAATCGACGATGGCGGCGAGCAGGCTGCTGGCGGCAGGGGGGAGCGGCGGAGAACGGTCAGGGGCGGATTTCATGGCGACGCGCGGTGGGGCGGGTGAATTGTAGCGGGCCGGAGGGCACCCGTATAGTAGGTGAATGTCTGATAGGTTATGACGGAGCGTGGATCACGATGCCGGCCAAGAAACTAGACATACTCCTGGTCGAGGACCACGTGGCGACCGGCGAGGCGTTGAAGATCATGCTCGAGCGGCGTGGGCATCGCGTCGGCGTGGCCGTCACCGGACAGGAAGCCCTGCATCTCGCGCGGAAGCAGCCCTACGACCTGCTCATTTCGGACGTGGGCCTGCCTGACATCGACGGCTGGACCCTGCTGGGCCGGCTGCGGCGGCAGCGCCCGGGGCTCAAGGCGATGGCGATTTCGGGTCATAGTTATGCGTCGGATTTTCAGCGCTCCGACGAGGCGGGGTTTGCCCGGCACCTCGCCAAGCCCGTGCAAATCCGGGCGGTGGACGAGACGATCGCGGCGCTGTTTCCAAATATATCGGAAGGCGATACAAAAGCGGCCGCGCCGGCGAGCGAAAACAGCGGAACGTGACGAACCGACGGTGCGAGCTGCAAGCTGCCGCGCACCGCCGACCGTGCCCGGAAACTTGCCACCAGAGGAACCGTCATTGCGATATTGTCTCTGGCCGCTGACCGGCGCGTTCCGCGCTTGTTCCGGACCGAATGACGCTCGCGACCAGCGGAAGGGAACCACCCGGCTTCCGAGGAAAACGCGGGCGCCGGGACTGGCGTTTCGCGGCATACGGCAGTGCGCGATGCCGCGGCGCGACTGCTCCCTTAATGGCGTCGCGCACCGCTCCCAGCCGCGGTCGTCACGATCGGGGTGCCCGCGATTTCATGGCAGGCCTCCGCGCACCGGCGACAGGCTTCCGCGCAGCGGTGGCAGTGGTCCAGGTCATGCCGCTCGCACTCCTCCGCGCAGGCTTCGCAGACCTCGGCGCAGAGTTCGGCCGCGCGCTCGGCGAACGCGCCGTGCCGCGACATTTCATTGGCCGCGAACGCGCACAAGTACGCACACGTGCGATCGAGCTCGATGCAATGCGCGAGTGATTTCACATCATCCTCCCGCAGGCAGGCGCTCGAGCATTGTTCGCAGGCCGTGACGCCCGCATGGCAGGTTTCGATGCAATACTGGTATTTTTCGCGGTCCATGGCCCAACGTAGCTGCGGCGGCTCCGCCGTCCATCGGACGAGCCCCGGCGTGCACGATGGGGCGCCCGCCCGGTGCTTGCGATGGCCGCAATTGGCATGACAGCCACGGATATCCTGACGGGGATTTGCTCCTATGGCGGCCGAGGGCAATACGTGCTACATTTACTGCAATGGAAACGGCAACCGAAACGATTCCACTGCAACGGCACCGCCAAATTGAAATCGCTGGTCTCGATGTCCACGTGGTCGAGTCCGGCCTGAGCAGCGGCCGGGACTTCCTGCTGTTGCATGGCTGGCCGGAGGACTGGTCGGTGTACGAATCGTTGCTGGAACTGCTCGGCGACCACACGCGGGCCGTCGCGGTTGACCTGCCCGGCATTGGTCGATCGAAGGCGCAGCCTGAGTCGGGCAGGAAGCGGTGGCTGGCGCAGCGAGTCGCCGACCTCATCCGCGCGCTCGGCCTGCGCGACGTGACGCTCGTGGGTCACGACATCGGGGGCCAGGTGGCGTATGCCTGCCTCCGGGTTTGTCCGGAGCTGATCGGTCGCGCGGTGCTGATGAACATGGTCGTGCCGGGCATTGATCCCTGGGCCGCGGTCATCCGGAATCCGCAGCTGTGGCACTTCGCTTTCAACGCCGTGCCGATGCTGCCCGAGACGCTTGTGGTTGAACACGTCGCGGAGTATTTCGCTTTCTTCTACGACCGGCTTGCCGGCCCGCGCGGAATGTCCTCGCTCGAGCGCGAGCGCTACATCGCGGCTTATGCGCGGCGCAGCGCGCTGCAGGCGGGATTCGCGTGGTACCGGGCATTCGCGCAGGATGAAAACGAAAACAAGGTCGACTACGGCGAGCTCGTGCGGACACCGGTGCTGTGTTTGCGCGGTGACAAGGAATCAGGCGCGATTTCGGACTATGTCGAAGGTTTGCGGCGCGCGGGCTGCGCGCAGGTGGATGGCGCGGTTATCGCCGACTGTGGGCATTTCGCGCCGTCGGAGCAGCCCGAACTCGTGGCGGCGGAGCTGCAAGCTTTCGCGAGCCGATTCGCTGCGCATTGAGCGCCCTTCGCGGCTTCCCGCGGATTGCGACCGGCCGCGCGCCGCAAAAGGGACTATGCCCGGCGCGGCAGTGGGGAATTATCCGGCGATCGGCTGAGGCTGGCCGGCAATTTGCGAAAATCTGCTTTCGCATTGATCGCAGCACGGCAAATTTTTCGCATTTGAACTCGGACCACCCACCTCATCCCCCGCCAAGTCCGAGGAAACCATAACCAACAAAGAATTGTCTGAGACTGTACCCATGAAAATGATGAGCACCTTCCTGGCGCTGGGCGCTTTTGCAATCGGCCTGCGAGCGGACACCTTCGATTTTTCCTACTCTTTTTCCGATCATACCATCACCGGGCAGTTCACCGGCACCATGGGAGGGGACGGTTGCATCTTCGATGCCAGCGGCTTCAACGTCCTGATCGACGGCCTCGCGGCGCCTTGGGCCACCTCCGACGGCGGCGAGGTATTTCTCTCCAATTACCAGCAAGGCCTCGGCTATACCGGCGGTGGCACTTTCGCGGACAATCTCGCTTCGTGCGATTTCTTCCTCGGCAACTCTGATTTCGGCGGCGGCGCCTTCGGCGCCAATTGGTATTTCGGCATCTATCGGAATGAATCCGGGGATTTTCTGGCGTCGTTGATCATGCTGGGGTGGGGCGCGATTCCCGTCGGCGACGGCGAGTTTATTCCTCAGCCGAGCTACATCGTGCACGATACCAGCCCGGACCAGTCGTCCTGGACCCTCATTAACACGACCGAGGCAGGACCGACCGGAACGCAGATTGTCCCGGACGGATTTGCGTCCTGGCTGCTCGCCGCGCCGGTTCTGGCGCTGCTCGGCATTTGCGAGCGCCGGCGCCGGGGCGTCGCGCTCTAACGCACTTTTCCCGCGGCGGGCTCGAGCACGACGTTCGACAGCACGGCCGTGTCGGGCGTGGCGGGCTGATGGGAGCAGAACCCGATGCCGACATAGAACGGTTCATCGAGATGCAGGGTGATCGGCGGGCCGAACTGGTTCATGGGCTCGCCTTCGAGACTGACGAACAGCGCGAATGAATCGCCGCGCTTCTCCACGCCGATGCGCCGGGCGTTGACCGTGACGAGACTGTCGGGATTCGCACCGCCCGGGCGGCCGCGACCGCCGATGCGAAATTCCATGTCCTTCACGCGCGCGCCCTTTTCCGAACGCTGGGCGAGCTGGATCATGCCGGCGCCGTGCAGCGCCACGACCACCTCCTTCGAGTCGTCGTCGAGATCCTGGCGAATGACGAGCACCGCCTTGCGGTCGCCGTAACCGTTGGGATCCGGGTAGGAGATGTCAGCGGCCAGCGAAACATCACCGGACAGTTTTTTCCAGAGATAGCGAAATTCGTCGCGCGTGTACCAGACGTTGTAGCCGGCGGACGTGATCGTGTATTGCTTCGTCGCTGGATCGTAGCTGGCGCTGCCCGGGACCACCGCGCTGCCGATGTCGGACTGGCCGTCGAAGATTCCGAGGGGCGTGGAAAAATGCGTGCTGGGCCGGCGAAAGTCCGGCGGGGGCGCGACCTGCTTGTGCGTGGCCGAACCCGGCAGGGCCCAGTCCGGAACGGGAGGCGACGCGGGCGCACGAACGGACGGAGTTTGGGCGAACGCGGCTGTGGCAGTGGCGGCGAGCAGGATCGTAAAGGCAGCGCGGCGGGTGGAATTCATAGGGCGACGGAGAGCTGAAGCGAGTTTGCCACGAGAGGCAACAGGGACAGGACCGCCGCCGTCCCGGGGCGTCGCGCTTGCCCGGGCACGCGGCAACCTTTGCGTAATACGCAAAGGTTGCGCACCGTCTTTCCTCCTGTGCCCGCCATCGACTTTTGCGTATTACGCAAAGGTTGTCTCGGCGGACGGACAACCCGAGCCGGGCGACAAAAAAAGTGGGTCCGCAAGGCGGACCCACTCCTTTCACGATGCAGCGGTGAGGCTGCTCAGTACATTTTCTTGAAGTCCTTAGCCGCGGTTAGGTGGGCCTGAAGTTTCGGCAGGTACTTCTGCGCGAATCCAGCAATGTCCGCATCATCGGACTTCGCCGCCTTCTCGAACAGTGAAATTGTGTCGTCGTTGTCCCCGGCCATCTCGCGGACGTAATCCTTGTCGAACTCCGTCGATTGCTTGGCCGACCATTTCTCGAGCTTGAATTCGTTGACCGCGAGCGCCACGCCCTTCGTCGACGCGAGGCCGGAGAGGTCATTGTTCATCTGCCGGTCGTCGCGCACGATCTGCTGCGCGAAATCGCGGATGCGCGGATTGCTCGCGCGCTCCGCGGCGATTTGGGAGATTTGCATTTCCTTCTGGCCGGCCTTGGCGGCCTTTTCGATGAAACTGCGGTCGGAATGCTTGGCTTCACCGGCTGTTGGCGCCGACACCGCCAAAACACATGCGCCCAGAGCGGCGTACAGGACGCCGAGCCACCGCCCGGAAAGCGCGGGAAACTGGATTGATGTGTTCATGGCCGATTAGTGGGCTGGACGACGGCACAGGTTCCCGAAAGTTTTTTCGTGCCCCCAAAAACCCGGAAAATTACCGGGCAGATTGCAGGCAAAATGCCCTAGGGTATTCACAGTATACGACGGACTGTGAGGTCCGGCGCGTTCACCCGGGTCGGATCGTTCCCAACTGGAAATCCAAGCGAGGACGCCCTGCACTGAGCGGCGTCAGGGCGGCGGCTGCGTCACCCGGGTGAAATCGCTCCAAGTGTATTCGACGCGGTGGCCGAGCTTGTTGACGACGGCGTACGCGGTCCCGCGGGCCTGGGCGTTCTCCGCGGTCGGATTGGCGCCATTGGCGCCGTCCGGTGCGATTTCCAAGTCGAAGTCGAGGTCGATGATCTTCGCGAGCCCGAGCGCAATGTTGAACGGGCCGGCGATGTCGACGCGGCCGCGCTCGAGCGCGTGCGTCTGCTTGTTGATGGTCACCGCGAGGTTGATTTTTTCGCCGGGAAAAATCCACGCCATCGTGCCGCGCAGCGGAATCGCATAGCTGACCGTGCTGGCGTCCTCCTTGAGCACCCGCGCGTTTTCCAAGTCGAGCACCTCCGCCAGGGGGCGTGGCTCACGCCGGCGCGGACGGTTCTTGCGCTTGCTCCACGCGGCCTCCTGATCGGCGGTCGGCGCCTTGCCATTGATCGTGATCAGCTCCCAGCGGCGTGCCTCGCCGCGCGAGAGATCGAAGCGCTCCACGCGTTCCTCCGCGACCGTGTCGCCGTCGAATTCCCGCACGAATTGCGTGAATGCCCAGCGGTTGCGCTCGTCCATCCAATGGTCGGTGACCTCGTTCAGCAGAGGGGGGACCGCCGCGCTGGCAGTCGCCGTCACGAACAGGAATGGAAGAAACAGGCGCATGACAGCCATGTACGACGAGCAACGGGTTCGTGGGTTCCGAAGTCAAGGGTCGCTTTTCCATGGAACCAAATCCGCGCGCGCCCGGTACTCAGAGCTGCGACCGGAACAATCCGCAGAAATGGTCGATCGCCACCTGCCACCACGGCCGGGCGCGGAATTCGTCCAGCGTCAGCGGCGTCGATTGCCCCCGGTCCGCCTCGAAGAGCTTCACGCCGGCCGAGACGATGCCGCGGTCGAGCACATTGACGGCGACCTCATCGTTGATGCCGAACGAACGGTTGTCGAAATTCACCGACCCGATCGTGAGGAAGTTGTCGTCCACAAGCATCATTTTGCAGTGGTACATCGCCGGTTCGTAGCGGTAGAACTCGACGCCGGCCTCGAGGAGCCGGCCCCAGCGCGAGCGGGACGCGGCGCGGCCGAAACGCGAGTCGTTGCGCGCCGGGATGATGACCTCCACCTTCACGCCGCGGCGCCGCGCGGCGAGCAGCATCTCGATCACCAGGTCGTCGGGCACGAAGTACGCGTGCTGGATGCGGATCGACTTGCGCGCGGCCGCGATGGCGAGCAGGTAGGAAACGCGGGCATACTCAGGATTGTCGTCGGGCCCGCTTTTGAAGCACTGGGCGAGCGTGCCGTCCGGCGGCGGTGCCATGGCCGGAAAATAATCGGGGCCGACAAGGAGACGCGACGTGGTCTTCAGCCAATTGGAGACGAACACCGCCTGCATCTGCCGCACCGCGGGTCCCTCGACGCGGATCTGCAGCTCGCGCCAGTGATCGGGAGCTTGCGCATTCCCCAGCCATTTGTCGTCGACGCACATGCCGCCCGTGAAGCCGACCTTGCCGTCGATGATGAGGAGCTTCCGGTGCGTGCGATGGTTCAGGTTGGGCTTGATCTGGTACCAGTGCTCGCGGCCGTAGATCAGGAACTCCACGCCGGCGTTCAGGAGGCGGTGCTGGTCGGAGTCCTGAAATTTCAGCGCGCCCATGCCGTCGACCAGCACGTGCACCTTCACGCCATGACGCGAACGTTCCGCGAGCGCGCCGATGAACTTGTCGCTGATCTCGCCGGACGACCAGATGTACGTTTCGACGGTGATGCTCTTTTCCGCCGTGGCGATGGCCTTGAGCATCTCGGGAAAAAATTCGTCGCCGTTCGACAGCAGGCGCACCTTGTTGCCGATGGTGAATTCGGCGCCGAGCAGCGGTCCGAGTGAATCCATGAACAGCGGGCTGGACGGCCCGTAGTTCACTTCGACGGGTTCGCCGACGATCCGCGCCGAGGTGGACCAAAAGAAGAGCGCGAGCCCGGCCACCAGCAGCAGGAGCAGCCAGGGCCAGCGACGGTGTTTTTCAATATGCTTGGCCGGCGGGCGCGCGGCGCGGCGACGGGATCGCAGTTTTTCGAGGAGGGCGTTCATCATCCCGGCACGAAGTACGGGCGCTTGCTGACGCGCCACTAACTGTTCACCGGGCTCCGCTTGGGACCGTGGCGACTTCGCCGGGGTTCCCTCCGCGGTCGAGGAATAGTCCGTCACCTCCATGAAATTCCGCGGTCTGCTTCAAGGTGGCGAACCATCGACTGAGTTCCCGACAAGCCATCGCCCCGAAACCGAACCTGCCGCACCGTCGCGCGCGCGGCGGTCCGGGCGGATTTCTGCCGCCGTGGAAAATCATTTTTGCCGGGCTGCTGGTGGCGGCGGTCGTGGCGGCGTTGCTGCTCTCCGACTTCAAGTGGCAGCGGGTGCCGGAGCTGCTTGAGAACGTGAACCGCCCGATCGCGCTGCTCGTGATGGCGACGCTGCCGATCATCGGGTTTCCAATCAGCGCCGTGTACCTCGCGGCGGGCGCGCTCTTCGGACCATGGGTCGGGGGCGCGGTGGTGACCGGCGTGACCTTCGTGCACGTGCTCGCCACGCACGGACTGGCGCGCACGGTGTTGCGGCATCCGATCCAACGCTGGCACGAAAAATGGCGCGAGCGGCTGCCGGAGGTGCCGGAAGGCGAGAGCGCCACGCTCGCCGCGATGATCGTGATCGTGCCGGGCCTGCCATACCTCGCGCGCAATTGGCTGCTGGTTTTCTCGAGCGTCCCGCTGCGCTATCTCATGGGCGTCGCCGTGCCGTTGTACGTGGCGCGGTCTTACGTGACGATCTTCCTCGGCGATCTGGGCACCGATCCGTCGTGGCCGGCGCTCGCGATCCTGGGCACGATTTTCGCCGCAAAGCTCGCGGTCAGCGCGCTGTTGTTCCTGCGCCTGAAACACCGGGCGCGTCCGGCCGCGCCCGCGGTCAGCGCATCAGGCAGTAAACGCCGTAAGTGGACGCGGCGGACAGGCTGACTCCGGCGGCCATCACCGCGATGCGTCCGGCCCGCGGCAGGCGCCGCCAGAGCGAACGCGCCCATGCCCAGGCGATGCGGGCCTTGACCTCAAGCCAGTCCATCAGCTTTGCCAGCCACAGCCAGTCGGTGGCAAGCAGCGCGCCGGCCAGCAGGAAGAACACGATGGCGGGTCCGGGCAGGACCGTGAGGACGAGGCCGACGGCGAAAGCGAGCGCCGCCAGCACGAAGCGCACGATCCGCCGCCACCAGCCACGCTTGGTGGTGGAACGTTGGTTGCGGTGGTAGCGATCGCGAAAGCGGCGGCCTGGGGTTCCGCGGCTCAGCACGCCCCAGCGCGCGATAGGGTTGCGAGGCATAACTTGTGAGACAGCGAAAAGCGCGCGAGGAGCCGCGGCCTGGCCGGGGTGGGCGAACGCCCCAGAAGAAACCCGGCAACTGGACGCGGGTCCACCGGTCTCTCATGGGACATGCTCAGCACGTCCGATGACTCCAAGCTGGGCGTTCGCCGTATCGCGATTATCGCGGGCGTGGCGGCCGTCGCGGTGATCCTGATCTGGTTCCGGCATCTCATCGATTTGCCGGCGCTGCACGCGCGCGCCATGGAGCTCAACGGCGTTATTGTTGTGTTATGCCTGGCCTTGTTGCCGCTGGTCGGCGTGCCGGCGAGTGCGCTCCACGCGGTCGCGGGCGCAAAGTTCGGCCTGCCGCTCGGAATGATGTTCGTGGGGCTGTCGATCGCCTTTCAACTCGTCGCGAGTTACGCGATCGTATCCGCCGCGCCGGATTTCTTTGCCCGGAAATTCGCCTGGCTGCACGACCGGCTGCCGCCGGCCACGCACCGCGCGCTCACGCTCTTCACGATGTTGCTGCCGGGCGCACCGTATTTCGCGCAGAACTACGTGCTGGCGATCGCGGGCGTGCCTTTCCGGATCTACTTTGGCTACAGCTTTCCCATCCATTTCGCCCGCTCGCTCATCGGCGTGACGTTCGGAAAGTGGAGCGAGGACCCGACGCCGGCGCGGATCGCCGTGTTCGTGACGTATTTCGTGACCGTCACCGTGGGGTGTGGTTTGGCGTTTCGCCGTTTGCGGGCCCAATTGCATAGTCAACCACCAGCGGCAAATGGTCGGAAGCGACGCGGCTCACGCGGTCGCGTGGCACGATGATCTTCTCGGGCACGAAGGCGGACGACGCGAACACGTGGTCGATGCGCGCGAACGGCTTCGTCGAGCTGAACGTGCGGAGCGGCGTGTGGCCCCGCAGGCTGGCTTGGGCGTCGCGCAGCCCGTGCTTGGCGCGCGCGGCCAGGCGGTAGGGAACGGAGCCGGGCAGGGCGTTGAAGTCGCCGCAGAGAATGACATCCTCGCCGGGCGGCAGCGAACCGATCCATTCCGGTCCCATCAGCGCTTCCATCTGCCGCCGGCGTTCCTCGAGTCCGAGCCCGAGATGGGTGGTGATGAAGTTGAGTCGGCGCGCACCGACGATGATCCGCGCCCAGAGCGCCGCGCGCGGTTCTTCCCACCAACCCTTGGGATCCGCGGGCAGAAATGCCCGGCGCACGATCTCGATCGGCCACCGGCTGAACAGCGCGTGGCCGTAGTGCTCCTCGCCGCGCGTCACCGTCGGACAGAACGCGAAGTGCATCTCGAGCTCCCGGGCGATGATGCCGGCCTGGTCCTCCGCGCGCGAGCGCCGGCGGCCGAAATCGAGTTCCTGCAGCGCGACCAGATCGGGCGATCGGGCGGCGATGACGCGCGCGATGCGGCGCGGGGAAACACGTCCATCCATGCCCTCGCAGGCGTGGGCGTTGTAGGTCAGCACCCGCAGCGAGAGCGTCTCGCCGGCGACCGGCACCGGCTGCGCGGCCGCGAGGGGCGCGCGCTCGAGGAAATGCAACGCGGCGGAGCGCAGCGCGGCGGGGCGGATGTGATGCTCGGTGCCCGCGGGCAGGCGGGTGCCCGGCGGCAGCAGCACGAAGCCGCGGGTTTCCTCGAGGCCCATGCCGGCATGAGCGCCCCGCTCCGGCGCAAACGTCCAGGACAGCGTCCCCGGAGCCCAGCCGAGCAACACGAGGTCGCCCGAATGCGGATGGCGGCCGAGCTCGGCGAGATCCGCGGCGAGCTCCGCCCGCAGCGGTTCCGGGTGGGGCAGGAGCGGCGGCACGTCGTCCGGCACCGCGGTCTGTCCCGCATCATGGAACCAGGTGACCGAATTGTCCGCGCGTTTCAACAGCACTCCGGGAACGCGTCCCTGTTGCACCAGGCGCTTCGCGACGGCCGCGCGTTTGTCGTCGTCCAGAGGTTGCGCGAAATATACGTGTGCGACCGGACCGATGCCCGCGACGGTGAAGGTCGCCTCCTCGCCCGGCGTCAGCTGGCTCGCCAGGGACCATTGGGCGATCCGACGCTCGATGGCGCGGGGCCGATGGATCCACGGCGCCATCGGCCGGCGTTGCGAGCGGCGCTGCCAGGCGATGTCCTTGCGCTCGGAAAGTTCCAGCGCATTGCGGACAATTTGCTCGATGCCGCCCTCGGCCTCCACGTCGAACGAACGGGTCCGCTCCTGGCCATGGTCGGAAAAGATCCACACGGCATAGTCGCGCCGCGGCGAAACCTCCGCCGCGTGATAGAGGTCGCGGATCGCGCGATCAATGCCGCGCAGCCCCCAGTGGGCGAAGGCGGAGCCGGGACCGCGGCTGTGGGCGTGCTCGTCGTAGCCGACGAAATTGACGTGCACCACCGGCAGGCCGCGGGTGACGTCCACCGACGCGCCGATCGTGATGAGCTCGCGCAGGCCGACGGCGACGAACACCCGCGAGAGGACCAGCTGCAGCTCAAGCAAGAGGCGTTCCCCGCGAAAGAGGCCGGCCACCAGGTCCCCCATTGCGAGCACCAGTTCGATGCCCAGCCGGATGACGAGCATCAGCGTGGCGAACGGCTGCAGCAGGATGAACATGAAAATGTTTTTGATCTTCCCCGTGCGCCACATGTCATTGAAGCCGATGCTGGCGGCACAGAAGTGACTTTCTTCCTGGAGCGCGCCGCCGGTGTAGATGTTCGACCACGAGCTGCCGCCTTCGAGGAGACCCGGGGCCTGCGCGGCGCACGCCGCCTCGGCTTCCTTGGCCCATTCGGGTGAGCACATCACGCCGTGCCGCCGTTTGACGCGGTCATAGAAACTGAACGCCGGCACCGCGGTGCGAGCGCCATAGTAAAGTTCGGCCTGGACGGCCGCCGTGGTCGACGGCAGGCCCGGGTAAAACGTGTGCGTTTTGAAGCCGTCGCGCCGGAGCAATCGCCGCAGGAACGGCATGCGCCCGCTGTCGACCGCCCGTTCGAACTGCGTGCGCGAGAGGCCGTCGATCTGGATGAGAAGCAGGCCCGGTTTCTCGGCATTCTCCGCGGCCGCGTCGGAGATACGGCGCCGCGCCGCCCATTCACGGTGACTGAGGCGGCGGCGGGTTCGACGGAAGAAGGCCTCGATCTTTGCGAACATGGTTCGTCCTCACGACGCTAGCGCGGTCGTCAGCGCCCGGGCGTTGCGAGTGAGCAAGTCCCACTCGACGCCGAGGCGCTCCTGGAGCGCGAGCCACGGGTTCTGTCGGGACAAGAGCCGTTCGCGACGCGTGGCGCGCCGGATTTCCTCGTAGAACTCCAGCGCGAGCTTGGCGCAATGTTCCCGTGAGAAGTCGGCGGCCGTCCGCGTTGCCTCAGTGCGGAATCGTTGCGCGAGGCGCGGATCGCTGCGAATGCGCTCCAGGGCCCGCGCAAACGCGGCGGCGGGCGAGTTGGCCGGCAGCAGAAATCCGTTTTCGCCATCGCGCACGACCTCGCGCACGCCCGGGGCGCGCAGGGCCACGACCGGCAGGCCGGCGGCCATGGCCTCCGCGACGACAAGCCCCTGCGTTTCGCTCTGCGAACTGAAGGCGAACACACTCATGGCCCGGTATGCATCGTGGAGATTTCGCCCGCTTTGCGAGCCGGCCAGCACGAGGCGGTCGCTGACGCCGTGTTTTTTGAAGACTTCCTTCAGCGAACTTTCTGAGGGGCCGGTGCCAACCACCAGGAACCACGCATCGGTGCGCCGACGCAGGAAGGACGCGACCGCCTCGGCCAGATAGCCGAGGTTTTTCTCGGGCGCCAGCCGGCCGATGTGCCCGACGACGAACGCGCGCGCGGGGAGCTTGAAGCGCCGGCGAAAGCGCGGGCCGTTGCCGCGGGCGAAGGCGTCGAGATCGATGCCGGTCGGCACGACGGTCACGGGCGTCTTGACGCCGCGCCGCCGGATGAGGCTCGCGATGCTCGCGCTGGGCGCGATCACGCCGTCACAAAGGTTGGCATACTCGGTTGGAAGCTGGATGGCGGCGCGACGCAGCGCGGGCGACGCGAACGGCACGTAGTGAACGTAGTCCTCGTAGCGCGTGTGATGCGTGAAGATCACCGGCACGCTGCGCGTGGTGGCGATGCGTAGCGCGGTGTCGCCGAGCAGGAACGGGTGGTGGGCGTGGATGATGTCGGCGGCGAAGTCGTCGAGCCGCGACGACAGGCTGGCGGCGAGCGGCAGTCGCACCGAAAAGTCGCTGCCGTTGAAATTTTGGATCGCGGCGACCCGCTCGACAATCGCCTCGGCGCGCGCGGACGTCCGGCCCGGCAGATTGGGAGCCACCACCAGCACTTCGTGGCCGAGGCGGAGGTATTCCTGCGCAAAGGTGCTCACGGAGCGGGCCACGCCGCCGACGTGCGGCAGGTAGGTATTCGTCATCAGGCAGATTTTCATGGGAGGTTCGCGAGATGGAACTCGCTGCGTAGTTCACCGGCGGTGACCGAAAGCACGTTGCATCCGGGCACGCGGAATTCGAGGGGGGGCGCACCCCGCCGCCACTGGGCGTCGAGCCGCACGTTCACTCCCGTCGAATCGGCGGCGAAGCGTACTCCGACAGGACCATGCGGAGTGAGGGTCGGTTCCAATGCCAGCTCGCCGGCGGCGAGCCATTCGCGCGCGAGGCCGGAACCGAGGATGAGTCCGTCGCCCTCCTCGCGAATGAAAAGATTGCGGATCAACAGCAGCCACTCGGCCGCGGCCCAGATGTGCTGGCCGTCGCCCATGCAGCCGCCGAGCGTGTGCGGATGAATCGCCTCCGGCCACTGGCCGGTCGGGGAGGCGAGCTCCGCGATGCGCTGGACCAGCGACCACACGCGTTCCGGTTCGCCGGCGCGCAGCCAGACCTGGGCGAGCTGGATCGTGAGGTAAATGTTCAGGCCCGAATGGATCATGTCCTGGAAGAACACGCCGCGTTGGAAGCAGCGCGTGCACAGAAATTCGGCCGTGCGCCGCATGCGCTCATCGCCCGGCGGAAAAAGGCGCAGCGGATAATCGGCCACGATCGAACCGATGGCGCCCGAGTCCATCCGGCGATACGGTGACGCCGGGATGGCGCCGGGATAGCGGCGTTGCGGGCCCGCCGGGATCGATCCTTCCACGGTCGCCATGAACTCCGTCATCTCCTGGCGGCACGCCCGCGCGAATTCCGCATCGCGGTCGTTCCACAAAATCGCCGCGGCCTGCAGTCCGCCGATCGCCCAGAAATCATCCCAATAATAGAAATCGTTCGGGCCGAGATGCTCGGCGCTGAAGCCCGCCGGCAGCAGGCCCGCTTCCGGCCGGCCGGTATTGCGCGGGAGCCGCTTGCGCGTGATCCAGCGCGCGCCCTTGCGCACGGCGTCGAGCCACGGCTCGGGCAAGGATTCGCCGGTGAGCGCGGCGAAACGTTCGTACATCCAGAGCGCCTCGCCATTGCTGTCCCATTCGCCCTCTTGGGACAGGAAATAGCCGTCGTGCCGCTGGCGCGGGTGAAATTGCCCGAGCGCCCGGCGGGTCCGTTCGACTCCGCCCACGGTGAGCAGCGCGTGAAGGATGTACACGGCGTCGCGAAACCAGAAGCGCTTGTACGTGTACGGTCCCGGATAAACTTCCTCGGGCGCGTGGAGCACGACGGAGGCGAGCGCGAGGTCGTACAACCGCTGGAGGGCGGGGACGGGAAGAGTCAGCTTCGCCAGCGTGTCGTTCTTGGTGAGCGCGGGAACGTGCACGCGGCGCTTCGGGTGCAGTTCATCGTAGATCGGCACGCGCAACGCCAGCGGCTGGGCCAGCATGCTGTCGGCGGAGAACAGCACCGCGGCGGTCGCCATGCCGGCCGGGCAGTGCACGGACGTGAAGTTCATCTTCTCGTCGAGCCGCAGGGAAACGTCGCCGTCGTGGTACGTCGAAAACAGCTGGCGGAGCGGCGCGCGGTCCCAGACGACCTCGTGGCGTTTCTCGATGCGCCAGCCGTTGCCGCCCGGCAGCATTTCCACCTCGTGGAGCGCGCTGATGCCCTCGGGATTGTACGGTCGCAGCGCGACAGCGACCATGCCGGCGGGCAGTCGGCTCGAGCTGATGCGGACGACGCAGTACGGCACGCCGTCCTCGACGATCAGCTCGGTTTCGCTGACGAGTTCGAAGGCCGGATCGGCGATCCGCGAGCGCACCCGCATGTTGCCGGCTTCCGCGAGCAGTTCCTGTTCGAAGCGGGCAAGTTTCGAGGGAAAGACCGGCGAAGCGCCAGTCGGGACGATCCAGAAATCGAGCGACCAGCCGTCGAAGAGCGGCGTGACGAGCCCGCGCGGATCGACGATGGGATAGTAAGGCACATCGGGCTGGCCGGCGGCGGTCCAGTTGCGGTGCGTGAGGTTGATGTGGCTGAATGAGAACGCGCGCGGGATGAACGACGGATCGTTGGGATTGAATTGTCGTTCGACCCAATAGGGCCAGACCCAGTCGAGATTGTTCTGGATCGCCTTGGTGTTAACGAGGCCCCGGGCATGAAACAGCATGCCCGCACGCAGCAGTTCGATCGGTTCGCCGACTTCGGATTGCTGCGAGAAGCCGCGCAGGCGCGTGAGAACGGCGATGGGGTCGAGGAATCCGTAGGCGCGCGCGAGGCGCGTCACGAGAAATCGAACCGGCCTGGAGTGCAGCTTCATGCGGCACAAATACTGTCCGCCCCGCCGCTCAAAGGTGCCGGAGATTATTTGCGGGCCGGAGGGAACCTGTTTCGCCGTCGGGGGTTGGCCGGGGAACCGACGGAAAGTCGCACCAACGACATTGCCGCAGATGGACGGCGTCCCTGCGGGATTTGAACGGAACGGGAGTGGGCTCAGGCCACCCCGACGGGGCTCGCGTGGGCGGCGGCATTGACCGTTTCGGAGAGCTGCGTGAGCTTCTTGTCGGTATCGCCCTCCTCCTCGAGCGTGGCCTGCAGCAGATTCACGACCTCGGACTCACCGAGAACCTTGGCGAACGCACGGGCAGTTCCATAACCGGCCATCTCAAAGTGCTCCACGCGTTGCGTGGCGCCGATGATCTGGGCGTCACGGACGGCCGCGGGTGCTTTCATGCCGATGGCTTCGAAGCCTTCGGCGATCAGCCCCCGCATGGCCTGGCAGATCTTGCCTCTGGGCGACTCGGCGAGCCGGCGAAAGGCCGTTTCAAGGCGGTCGACGTGCAGGCGGGTCTGCATGAGGTGATAGTTCAGGCCGTGCTTCAGGTCGTCGTTCGCAGCGGCATCGGCCAGTCTTGGAAGGGCGCGCAGCAACTGAATCTCCGCATCGTAGAGGTCGCGGAGTTCATTGATCAGTAAACTACGGAGGGACGGGATTCGGTGGGTGAGGTGCATCGCGCTGGGCGTCAGGCCAGACATGGCCGTGACTCTACTGGTAGATAAGGGCCCGAGCTTCGGGTTCCACGATCTCCCGCCATAACTGCGGGGTAAACACCTACCTCGGCACCACGTGCATATGGACGGAGGCTGCGCGAGTGCGACGAGGGCGACCGCGCGCGCACGGCCGCGAGTGCTGAAAGCGTTCATGTGTGAGCGCGGAGAAGCACTTGCGTCGATCGCGGGATCCAATTTCTTAACCGATCCGTGGCGCTCGCCGATGTGCGGCGTCCGCGAAATTCAACCCCGATCCCTATGTCCCGCTTCGTGCTTTCGCTTCTCGCGTTCGTTTTTGCCGCCGGCCTGCCGGCCATCGCGGCCGACCACCCGCGGTTGCCCCTCGGCTCTCCGCTGCCGGACTTCAAGTTGCCCGGCGTGGACGGACGCGATTATTCCCCGGCCGATTTTGCCCAAGCCAAGGTCCTCGCCGTCGTGTTTACCTGCAATCACTGCCCGACGGCGCAGGCGTACGAAGGCCGGATCAAGAAGCTGGTCGCCGACTACACGCCGCGCGGCGTCGCGTTCGTCGCGATCAACCCGAACAACACCGACGCGGTGCGGCTCGACGAGCTCGCGTATACCGACTTGGGCGACAGCTTCGCCGAGATGAAGATTCGCGCCGCCTATGCGCATTTCAATTTTCCGTATGTGGACGACGGCGAAAAGCAGGAGACCGCGCAGAAATTCGGCGCCGAGGCCACGCCGCACGTGTTCCTGTTCGACGGCGACCGCAAGCTGCGCTTCGAGGGCCGCATCGACGATTCCGAGCGCGAGGAATGGGCGACGCATTTCGAAACCCGCGATGCGCTCGAGGCGCTGCTCGCGGGGCGCGAAGTCGCGGTCAAGCAGACCAAGGTGTTCGGCTGCTCCCTCAAGTGGAAGGAGAAGTCCGACTACAACCATCAGTGGATGGAGAAGGTGAAGAAGGAGCCGGTCGCGTTGACGCCCGCGGATGCCGGCGCGCTGAAGGCGCTGCGCACCGGTTCGGGCAAGGTGCGCCTGATCAACGTCTGGGCGACATGGTGCGGGCCGTGCGTCGCGGAGTTCGACGAGCTCATCGAGCAGAACCTCCGCTTCCGCCAGCGTGACTTCGAAATGGTAACGGTCGCCGCGCAATTTCCCGACGAACAGGAGAAGGTGCTGAAGTTCCTGCAGGACCATCACGCGTCCACCCGCAACCTGATCTTCGGCTCGAAGGACAAGTACGCGCTGATCGAGGCAATCGACCCGGAATGGAGCGGCGCGCTGCCGTACACGCTACTGCTCGGGCCGGACGGGAAAGTCCTTTATCGCGAGACGGGTTCGCTCGATTTTATCGCGCTCCGCCGCGCGATTGTTCCGGCGCTCGACGCCATCACTCCGTGGGGCGGACTGAGCCCCATCAAGCCGGTAAAGAAATAGCGCCGGAAATAAAGCGGCGTGGATCGGCCCGCCTCAAATCGATGGCGGCTTACTGATCGTAGGCCGCCTTCTTTTCTTTCCACTGCTTGGAGGCGACCAGGTGGTCGTCGACCATCAGCAGCGATGTCACCTGGATAATCTGCACCTGCGTCTTTCGGAGCACATCTTCGGGATACGAACCCAAGGTGTTCCATCCGATGCCGATGAAGGCAGGTATCTCGATCACGTCGACGGAGTCGAATTGATGTTTGTGGTCGAGCAGCCGCCGGTACGTCCAGGATTCAGTCTTTTTGCCGGCGACTTCGACCGGTGTGATGAAGTCGGGTTTGCCGACCAGGGCGACGACTTCGTCGGTCGTCATGCCCATTTTCACCGTCGGGTATTTCGTGGCGGCGGGTTCGGCGGCGAGCAATCCGCCGACCGTCAGAAGGGCGAGGAGCCCGAGACCGGGAAGAGCGCGGGTTTTCATGGCTGCCGAGTACAACACCGTACCGGGGCCGATCCCTTCGCGCGATGGATGTGTTCGCCAAATCCGCCGGGCACAAAAAAGGCGCGCCGCTTGGCGCGCCTTGAAAGTTGTGGAGTCCCGTTACTTGCCGGTGACCGTCACCGGGATCGAACTCTCGCCGGCGCTGGTCTTGAAATAGAGATGACCGGTGCCGGGCTTGCCGCCTTGCACGGGGACCGTGACGCTGGTGGCGCCGGCTGCGATCATCACCTCGGGCATCACGATGCTCTCCGCGACGTCGGTGGAGACGTCCACGAGCATGCCGCCCGCCGGAGCGGGATTCGGGATCGTGAAGGTGATCGCCTGCTGTTCGCCGGTCTGGAGCGTCAAGGCTTCCGGCGTGACCTGAAAGGAAATGGCGTCCACGCGGAACGTGCCCACCGGCAGGTCGATGCCGCCGCCGGTGACATGCAGCTGGTAGTTGTGGGCCGGCTCAACCGCCGGAACGAAAAAGCTCAGCGAGCTCGGGGACTCGAACACCGTGCGGGTGGGGCTTTGATCGAAATAAACCACGTCGCGCGGCGTGAAGCCCGCACCGAGCACGCTGACGCGGGCGCCGACCGGCGCGCGCGTCGCTTCCGGACGCAGCACATAGCGCGCGGAGACGTTGAGCGTCTGCAGGTCGGTCGTGAATTCGCGCGGCACGGAGCCGTTGCCGCCCTTCACGCCGTAATCGATAATGAAGTAGTAGGTCGCCACGCCGCGGCCCGCCGGCAGCTGGTAGTCGACTTCCCAGAGGTCGACGCTCCCCGGTCCCTTGTGCAGGTTGATGCTCTGGCCGTCGATGATGACGCGCGGCTGGATGCTGTCTGCCAGCACGTTGTTCGTCTTCGGCGTGACGCGCACCGTGAGGGTGTAGATCTGCGAAGGATTCGCGGGCACCGTGTCCGGCGTCAGGTTTGTGACCGTCAGCTCGCAGCCCGTGAGCAGGAAAAGAGCAACGACGGCGGCAAGCGCCGTAAATATTCTGCTCGCGTGGGAGAATGGAGTCTTTTGCATTTTGAAGGATATTGCCCGGTCCTCACAGACCGTTGGCTGCTAATAAATTGATGCGCTTCTAATGGCCGGGTTCCCTACAGGGCAAGACAAAGCTGAGACGGTGGCGCTCGGCTTGTACGTACATGTGCCGTTTTGTGCGACGACCTGCGACTTCTGCGCGTTCTACCAGACGGTGCCGAAGGGCGAGGCCGTGGCCCGCTACCTCGAGGATATCGCGCGCGAGGCGGCGCTCGTCGACTGGAAGGCCGGCGGACCGGCGCGGCGCGTCGAAACGGTGTTTTGGGGCGGCGGGACGCCGGGTTTGCTCAAGGCGAAGGAAATCGAGCAGCTCGGCACAACGATTCTGGGCCACACCGGCGGACAACCCGCCGAATGGACCGTGGAGCTGGCGCCGGCCACGGTTACCGCGGACCGGCTCGCGGTGCTCAAGGCGCTAGGCGTCACGCGCGTGTCGATGGGTGTGCAGAGTTTCCGGCCGGACCTGCTCGACGCGCTCGGGCGGCAACACACGGTCGCGCAGATCCACCGCGCCTACGAACTGATCCGCGGTGCCGGTTTCGCCAGCGTCAACCTCGACCTGATGTTTGCGCTGCCGGGCCAGACCGAGGAGCAGTGGCGCGCGGACCTCGACGAGGCGATGCGCCTGGCGCCGGATCACTTATCGACGTACTGCCTGACGTTTGAAGAGGACACCGCGCTGTGGGTGAAGCTTTCGCAAGGGAAGGTGAAGCTCGACGCGGAAAAGGAAGCGGCGTTCTACCTGCGGACCTGGGAGTACCTCGAGGCGGCCGGCTTCGCGCAATACGAGGTGTCGAATTTCGCGCGGCCCGGGCACGTGTGCCGCCACAATCTCAACACCTGGCGCATGCACGAGTGGGTCGGGCTCGGACCTTCGGCCGCGTCGCAACACGCCGGCTGGCGCGCGGGCAATCCACCCGATCTGGCGCAATGGCACGACGACCTTGCCGCCGGACGCCGCGCGACGAGCGACCGGACCGAGCTGACGCCGGCGTTGCTCGCGTCGGACGCCGTGACGTTTGGCCTGCGCTTGAACGAAGGTGTATCGCTGCCGGATTTGCAGCGCCGGTTTCCGAGTCCGCGCTGGCACGGATTGTTTGATCTGTTGCCGAAGCTCCTGCACGAAGGCCTGCTGGCGGACAGCCCGGAAGGCCGCATCAAGCTTACCACGCGCGGACGCTTGCTCGCGGACGCCGTCGGCAGCGAAGTATTGGCGGCGTTTGAATCCGAAACTGTTTCCCCATGAAAAAACTCCTGCTTCTCCTCTTGTTGGTGACCGCAGCCCGCGCCGAAGGTCCGCTGGTGCTGCAGACGGACTTCGGGACGAAAGACGGCGCCGTCGCGGCGATGCGCGGCGTGGCGGTCGGCGTCAGCCCGAAACTCGGCATCTACGACCTGTCGCACGAGAACACGCCCTTCGACATCTGGGAAGCCGCCTACCGCCTCAAGCAGGCTGCGCCGTTCTGGCCGGCGGGCACGGTGTTCGTGTCCGTGATCGATCCCGGCGTCGGCACTGAGCGGAAATCGGTCGTGTTGAAAACCAAGAGCGGCCACTATTTCGTCACTCCCGACAATGGCACCCTCACGCTGGTCGCCGAGGAGCTCGGGATCGCTGGCGTCCGGCAGATCGATGAAACCAAGCACCGTCGCGTCGGCTCGGAACGCTCGTACACATTTCACGGCCGCGATGTTTATGTCTACACCGGCGCGAAACTCGCAGCGGGCGTGATCAAGTTCGACGACGTCGGGCCGGAACTGCCGAACAAAGTCGTCTCGATCGCCTACGAGCGCCCGCGCTTTGCCGATGGCGTGCTCATCGGCACTATTCCTTATCTCGATTTCCAATACGGCAACGTCTGGACGAACCTTGACGAGTCGGTGTTCGCGAAGCTCGGCGCGAAGGCCGGCGACAAACTCCACGTGACGATCGCGCACGCCGGCAAGACGGTCTTCGACGGAGACATGCCTTACGCCCACACGTTCGGCGAGGTGCCGGAAGGCGAGCCGCTGCTTTACCTGAACAGCCTGATGAACGTGTCGTTTGCGCTCAACATGGGCGATTTCGCGAAGAAGCACGGCATCAGCTGCGGGGCGGAGTGGAGCGTGCGGGTGAAAAAGGCGCAACCATGACGAGTTGGCGCGGGAGGGCGTTCGGGATCGGTTTGGTCGCGTGGATGCTGGCGGCCGCCGGCTGCGCGACCGCGCCGCAACCGGCGACACTCGCGCCGCTCACTGCGCGGTTTTTTCTCGAAAGCCGTCCGGGCGAGACCGGCGTGCCCGTGAAGCTCCCGCAGAGCGAGGTGACCATTGTCGTTGGCGCGAAGCCGGTGATCACCGAATATGACATCGTCGATGCCGCCGTCGTACAGGTCGAACTCGGGCGCTGCCTGCGGGTGCAACTGACGCCGGCCGCGGCGCGGGACTTGTATCGGCTGTCAGTGAGCGCCGTGGGTCGCCGCCTGGTGTTGTCGCTCGACGAACGCTTCCTCGGCGCCCGGCGGATCGATGGCGCGATGACCGACGGAACCGTCATGATATTCGTCGAGGCGCCGGATGCGCAGCTGCCGGACCTCGTTGCCCGTTTGAAACAGACGTCCGCCACGCTTGCCAAGGACGCCAAAACCTCAAAAACCAAGTGACCGTGCTTCGCAGTCTCTTCCGGTCGTCACTTTTTCTTCTCACGCTTGGGGCGATTCATGCCGCGCGCATCGAGTTTACCTGGCCGACGCCGAATCCGGCGTGGGACCAGCGCCGGCCGATCGAGGATTTCATCCAGCCGACGGTCTCGGGCGATCCCGAATCGGGATTGTTCGGTTGCGTGCGCAACGGTGGCAGCCGGTTTCACGAAGGCCTGGATCTGAAGCCGGTGAAGCGCGACCGCGGCGGCGAGCCGGCCGATCCCGTGTTCGCGGCGATGCGCGGGGTGGTGCGGTACGTCAGCACGAATCCCGGCGGCAGCAGTTACGGCCGCTACATCGTGATCGAGCATCCCGACCTCGTGCCGGCCGTGCAGACGCTCTACGGCCACCTGGCGCGCGTGGAACCGGGCATCCGGGCCGGCATGACGGTGGAGGCAGGGCAGGTGATCGGCCTGATGGGCCGAAGCTCGAGCGGGCAGGCGATCCCGAAGGACCGCGGCCATCTCCACTTTGAAATCAGCCTGCGCGCGACGGACAATTTCCAATCGTGGTACAACTGGAAGAAATTTGGCAGCCCGAACGAGCACGGCGCGTACAACGGCTACAATCTGATGGGCATCAACCCGCTGGATTTCCTGCGCGAGTGGCGGGCGAACAAGGTCGACGACTTCCAGCAATATTTCGACCGGCAGCGCGCGATTGTGCGCGTGCGCGTGGTGACGAGCCGCATCCCGGATTTCATCCAGCGATACCCGGCGCTCCTGCGCAAACCGATGCCGATGGGATTGGTCGGCGGCTGGGACGTCGAGTGCAACAGCACGGGTCTCCCGTTCGGCTGGACGCCGCTGACCGCCGCCGAGGTCGCGGGCGCGCGGGCCAATTCCGTGCAGATTCTCTCCGTGGATTCCGCCGCGGTCCGGGCTTACCACTGCAAGGCGCTCGTGAAATCACGGCGCGACGGCTACGCGCCCGGCACCGATCTCGAGATGATGCTCCAGCTCGTGTTCGGGCTGCGCTGATCAGTGTCAGACCGGGCCGCGCGCTTCCGTTCTCAGGAATTTCCTGAGAACAACGCGGCCGGCTCCGGAAATTTTTCCGCACGCGCGCGCCGCACCCGGGCGATCGTCACTCGCGTAATGCGGTACCGGGACTTTCCCTAGAGGTGAACGGCCCTAGGCGTTCCGCGATCGTGAATTTTCACTCGGGAAAAGTTTTTCCTCGCCCGAGGCACGCGCGGGAATTCGCAGACGATTTTTTCACGCGCGGACGCGCATCGCTCGCGAAAAAAGAAAAAGTTCCGCATTCGGAATTTTTTCAGAAGCGAATTCACAATTTCCGTTTTTCCTTAGGGCCTCGCACTCAGGTGTGCTGTTAATTTCGGGTAATCCGTCTTTCGGAGCGAGAGTGGTGATTGTGTTGCGCGGTCTGTGGCCGACATACCGCAAGGAAAGTTATGCCTGCGTTCACTTCTCTTCTCCGTTCGCTCGGATTCATTCTTCTCGGAACCGCGTTCTTCGCGGTGCCGCGGTCCTTTGCTGTCACCGTTACCGCCCCGGTCGGCGGTAAAATAACGTTCAACGTTTCGAACAGCGGCACCGCCCCGTTCACTTATCAGTGGCGCAAAGACGGCGCCAACATCGCGGGCGCGACGGCCTCATCCCTCGCCCTGACCAACCTCCAAGGCACGGACGCGGGTACTTATTCGGTGGTGGTGGCCAACGCCGCCGGCTCCACGATTTCCGACAACGGCACGCTGACGGTGTCGGCCTCCCTGGTGCCGCCGACCTTCAGCTTGCAACCTGCGAGCCAGACCGTGACGGCGGGCGCGAACGTCACGTTTACCGCGACCGCGAGCGGTACGCCCGCTCCCACCTATCAGTGGAAGCTGAATGGCGCGAACCTCACCGGCGCGACGAGCGCTTCCTTCACGATCAACAGCGTGAGCTCTGGCAACGCCGGCACCTATACGGTGGTGGCGACGAATTCCGCGGGCTCCGTGACCAGCAACAGTGCCCTCCTGACGGTTAATGCCGCCCTGGTGGCCCCGTCGTTCACGACCCAACCGTCCAGCCAGACCGTGACGGCGGGCGGCAGCGTTACTTTCACCGCTGCGGCGAGCGGCACGCCGTCCCCGACCTACCAGTGGCGGAAAAACGGCACCGCCATTTCCGGTGCGACCAGCGCCTCCTACACCATTTCAGCCGCGTCGAGCAGCGACGCCGCCACCTACACCGTGGTCGCCTCGAATTCGGCCGGTTCGATCACCAGCTCCGGCGCCACGCTGACGGTCACCGCCGTCACCTTTGCTCCGTCCTTCACCACGCAGCCGGTCAGCCAGACCATCGCGGCCGGCAGCAGCGTCACTTTCACCGCGGCGGCCAGCGGCTCGCCGACGCCCACCTACAAGTGGCGGAAAAACGGCAAGAACATCTCCGGCGCGAACAGCGCTTCCTACACTATTTCTGCCGTCGCGACCGCCGACGCCGGCAGCTACACCGTGACCGCTTCGAATTCCGCGGGCTCGGTCACCAGCAACACCGCCACCCTGACCGTCGCCACGGCGCCGCAGATCACCAGTCAGCCGGTCAGCACGACCGTCACGGCCGGCAGTTCGGTGACGTTCACCGTCGCCGCCGCCGGTTCGCCGACGCCTTCTTACCAATGGAAGAAAAACGGCTCGGCCATTTCGGGCGCGACGAACGCCTCGTACACGATTGCCAGTGCGACGTCCGGCGACGCCGCCACCTACACGGTGGTGGTCAGCAACACCGCCGGCTCGGTCACGAGCACCGGTGCTTCGCTCACGGTCAACTCCGCTCCGGTGTTCACCACCTCGCCGTCCAGCCAAACGGTGACCGCGGGCGCGTCGGTTACCTTCACGGCGGCCGCCAGCGGTTCGCCGGCGCCCAGCTACCAGTGGAAATTGAACGGTGCCAACATCACCGGTGCGACGAACGCCTCGTACACGATCGCGAGCGCGTCGGCCGCCAACGCGGGCAGCTACACCGTGGTTGCGACCAACTCGGTGGGCTCCGTCACGAGCGGCGTGGCGACGCTTACCGTGACCGCGGTCACGATTGCCCCGTCCATCACCACGCAGCCGGCCGGATTGACCGTCAGCGCGGGCAACTCCGCCACTTTCACCGTGGTGGCGAGCGGCACGCCGGCGCCCACCTACCAGTGGAAGAAGAACGGCGCTGACATCGCGGGCGCGACGGGCGCGACCTACACGATCGCCAACGTCACCAGCGCTGACGCCGCCAATTACTGGGTCGTCGTCACGAACTCCGCCGGCTCGGTCACGAGCGGTGGCGCAATCCTGACGGTGAATGCCGCTCCGGCGATCACGTCGCAGCCGGTCAGCCAGACCGTGACGTCGGGCAAGTCCTTCATCTTTTCGGTGACCGCGACGGGTTCGCCCGCGCCGACTTACCAGTGGCGCAAGAATGGTGCGGCCATCACCGGCGCCACCAACGCCACCTACTCGGTTTCCAGCGCCGTCGCGACCGATGCCGGCACCTACAGCGTGGTCGTTGCCAACGCGGCGGGCTCGGTCACCAGCGCGGATGCGGTGCTGACCGTTAACGTCGACGCGACGCCGGTCATCACGCAGCAGCCGCCCAGCCAGGCGGTGACCTCGAATGCGACCGTCACCTTCAAGGTCGTTGCGACCGGTTCGGGCACGCTGACCTACCAGTGGAAGAAGAACGGCACGAATATTTCCGGCGCGACGAACGCGAGCTATACGCTCAGCAACGTCAGCTCCAGCAGCACCGGCACCTTCGCGGTGGTCGTCACGAATGCCGCGGGCTCGGTCACCAGCAACGACGCCGTGCTCACGCTCCGGCCGGCCGCGCCGTCCGCGGCGGTCCGCATCGACTTCAACAGCGACGGCCAGGGCGATATTGTCTGGCAGGACGACAACACCGGCCAGGTCCGCATCGACCTGATGGGTGGCGCGACCGTCGTCAGCAGCGCCACCGTGACTCCGGATTCGTCGAAATGGATCCTGGTGGGCACGGGCGATTTCAACGGCGACAACCGCACCGACTTCATCTGGATGGATTCCGTGACGGGCAACTACACCGTCTGGTTCATGGCCGGCACGTCCAAGGGCGGCGACACGTCGCTCTCGAGCCCCGGCACCGATTGGACGCTGGCCGCGACCGGCGACTTCAACAAGGACGGCCGTACGGACCTCGTGTGGCAGAACCGGGTCACCGGCGAGCGCCGCGTCTGGGAGATGAACGGCGTCAGCATGACCAACAGCGTCAGCCTCGGCACCGTCTCCCTCGATTGGGAAATCGTGGGCGCGGGCGACTTTAACAACGACGGCCGTTCCGACCTGCTCTGGCAGAACGTCAAGACGGGCGACCGCTCGCTCTGGCTGATGACGAGTTCCAGCGGCGGCACGAGCGTTTCGCTCGGCACCGTCGGCCTCGACTGGGACATGGTCGGTGCGGGCGACTTCGATGGCGACAACGCCTCGGACATCATCTGGCAGAATCCCGCCACCGGCGAACGCAGCATCTGGTTCATGAACGGCACCACGCGCGAAAGCTCGATCATGCTTCCGACGGCGCCGATCAATTGGGACATCCGGAACTGATCTTCCGCGCTCCCGACGGGGAGCGCGATCTGACTCGGCAGGACGTGCCGCTTAAAACGGCACGTCTTTCAGCCAGCCCTGGTTCTCGCGGTACCACGCCACCATGCGGGCGAGGCCCTCGTCCAGGCCGACCGTCGGACGCCAGCCGAGCAATCGCTCGGCTTTTCCGATGTCCGCCCAGGTCTCCTTCATGTCGGCCGAGTGAAACGGCTTCCGGTCGTACTGCGCGGTCTTGCCGAGCAACGCCTCGAGTTTGCCGATGAACGCGGTGACGGCGATCGGGTTGCGCCCGCCGCCCAGGTTGATGATTTCGTAACCGAGCGGACGCAGCGCGGCGATCGTCCCGCTGGCGATATCGTCGATGTACGTGAAATCGCGCGCCTGCGAGCCGTCGCCGAACAACTGGATCGGCGCGCCGTCGGCGATCCAGCGGGTGAAGCGGAGCGGGCCCATGTCGGGCCGGCCACCCGGACCGTAAACGGTGAAATAGCGGAGCACGGAGCAGTCGATGCCGTGCAAGTGGTGATAGCTGTACGCGAGCACCTCGGCGGCTTTTTTCGACGCGGCGTAGGGCGAGATGGGCGTGTTGACCGGCAGGTCCTCCCGAAACGGCATCGCCTGCCCGGCGTAGAGCGACGATGACGACGCGAGCACGAACTTCTTCACGCCGCGCCGCCGCATCGCCTCGAGCAGGTTGAGCGTGCCCGTGACATTGGTGGTGAAATACGGCAGCGGCTCGTCGATGCTCGGGCGCACTCCCGCTCGCGCGGCGAGATTGAGCACGCCGTCAAAGCGGTGGCGGGCGAAGAGCGGCGCAAGCACGGGCGGCATTTCGATGGTGCCCTGCGCGAACGTGAAGCCGGCTTTCTTCGCCAGGCGCTTCAGCCGGTGCTCCTTCAGGCGGACGTCGTAATAGTCGTTGAGATTGTCGAGCCCGACCACGGTGTGCCCGGCGTCGAGCAGCATTTCGGCGGTGCGGGCGGCAATGAAACCGGCCGCCCCGGTGACGAGGTACGTGGCCATGGACGGGCGCCTCAGCTTTGGGGCTGGAGCTGCTTGAGCAGTTTCTGGAACTCCGGGACTTGTTTCAGGCTTTCGAGGTCCGGGTCCTGGGTCATCCAGTCGAGGTCGTGGTAGCCGAGCGAGACGGCCTTGCGGAGGGAGCGGAGGGCATCGGCCCGGCGCCGGCTGAGCGCCAGCGAACAGGCGAGGTTGTAGTGCGCCGTGGCGTTGTCCGGCTGGAGCCGGACCAGTTTGCGATCCATGCGCAGTCCGTCCGAGATGCGACCGTTTTTCGTGTAGAGTCCTCCGAGCAGTTCGATGACGTCGACATAGTCGGGCACGCGCTTGTGCACGGCTTCGTAGAAATGAATATCAAATGATGGGTCGCTCTTGGGTTGGCGGGCCATGTCAGTTTTTCGTGTGATTGGGGCAGCGCCCCTGCGTCCGATAAGCAATGCATTGTGCGCTGACCTGCAAGCGCTGCGAAACCGGCTTGAGGCCGAGCTTGGACGATACCGTGCTGCCGTACCATTCCATGAACGGGGCGCTGATTTCGAAAATCTTGTCGCAATCCACGCACACGACCTGGGCAACCTGCGTGCCGCCGCCGCTGGCGGGCAGGTAGAATTTCTCGCCCTTGCCGATGTCGACCTCGCGCAGCAGGTGGCTCTCGGTCATGATCGGCAGCGTCCGGTAGACGGTCGCGCGCGACACCGAGTCGTCGATCTGCCGCGCGTGCTCGAGCAATTCCTCGGCCGTGAAGTGTTCTTTCTGGGCGAAGGCGGCGTCGAAGATCGCCAGCCGCTGGCTGGTCACGCGAAGTCCTTTTTCGGACAAATAGGTTTGGAATTTTTCGCGGGAAGCTTCGACGCTCACAACCGGAGTGTCGTGCGCGGCTTTTCCGGGTGTCAATCACTCTGTTAGCGGCAAAAACATCGGTCGTCGTCCATCGTCCATTGTCCAATGTTCATTTTCGAGCCACGGAAAGGCGACCATTGAACAATGACCAATGAACATTGGACAATGAACAATGACTCCTCCTATCACTGGGGCGAATGATTGTGGGTGTCCAACCGCTGGCGGGCTTCGACAAGCTGCTGCACTACCGCGTGCCCGACACGCTGGTGGCGGGCATGCGAGCGGGCTCGTTGGTCCGGGTGCCGATCCTCAACCGGCAGAAGCTGGCCCTCGTTCTGGAAGTGGACAGCGTGCCCGACGTGCCGCTGGCCAAGTTGAAGAGCGTCACGGGCATTTTGCATGACTATCCGGCGCTCACGGCGGACCTGCTGGAACTCGCGCGTTGGATGCACGGTTACTACGCGGCGCGCATGGAAGCGGTGCTCGAGGCCATGATCCCGGGTGCGGTCCGGGACGGCGCGCGGTTGAAGCAGGAAAAATATCTCGCCGTGGCGCGGCCGCCGACGCCTGACGAGCTGACGACACTGGCCAAGCGGGCGCCGCAGCAGGCCAAGCTCTACGAATTTCTCGCGCAGCAATTTCGGCCGGTCAAAAAGTCGCTGGTGCTTTCCCGGCTCGGCGCGACGGCCGCCGTGGCCGGCGCCCTCGTGAAGCGCGGACTGCTGCGCGAAGAGTTGCGGCACGTCGAACGGGTGGCCTACGCCGACAACTGGTCCGGCGGCGAGGTCGTGACCGCGAAGCCGCCAACACTCAATTCGGAGCAGGCGGCCGTCGTGAAATCGGTGCACGCGACGCTGCAGGAGGGTAAATTTGCCGTGCACCTGCTGCAGGGCGTCACCGGTTCGGGCAAGACCGAGGTTTACCTGCGCGCGGTCGAGGAAGTCCTGGCGGCGGGTGGCAGCGCGATCTACCTCGTGCCGGAAGTCGCCCTGACGCCGCAAACGGTCGCGCGCCTCCGTGGGCGTTTCGAATCGGCAGGCCACAAGACCGTCGTCTGGCACAGCCACCTTGGCGAGGGCGAGCGGCTCGACGGCTGGACCGCCCTCGCGTCGGGACAGGCGCGCGTGGTGGTCGGCGCGAGGTCGGCGGTGTTCGCGCCGGTGCGCGACCTGCGGCTCATCGTCGTCGACGAGGAACACGAGCCCGCCTACAAGCAGGACGAAACGCCGCGCTATCACGGTCGCGACGTGGCGGTTTACCGCGCGAAGCTCGCGCACGCCGTCTGCCTGCTCGGCTCGGCCACGCCATCGCTCGAGTCGGTGGCGAACGTCCGCGCGGGAAAATACCGGCTCGAGCGCCTGACGAAGCGCGTCGACGACAAGAAAATGCCCGACATCCAGATCGTGGACATGCGGATCGAGGTGATGCGGCAGCGCGGGCTCGTGACGCTCTCGCGGCTGCTCGTCGACCACATGCACCAGCGCTTCGAGCGGCGTGAGCAGACGATTCTCTTCATCAACCGCCGCGGCTATTCGAGCAGCATGCTATGCCGGAAATGTGGCCATGTGGAGCAGTGTCCGCATTGCAGCGTGGCGATGACCTATCATCGCGCCGACGAAACATTGAAATGCCACCTCTGCGGCCACGAGCGAGGCGCGCCGGTGGTTTGTCCCGCATGCGCGTCGCCGGAAATCCGCTGGCGCGGCCTTGGGACCCAGCGCGTCGAAGAAGCGGTGCGGCGCGTGCTGCCGCGGGCGCGGCTGGAACGCATGGACACCGACACGATGTCGAAGAAGCACCGCTTCCGGGAAATCCTCGGGGATTTTCGCGCCGGCAAGATCGATATCCTGATCGGCACGCAGATGATCGGCAAGGGACTCGATTTTCCGAACGTCACGCTGGTCGGCCTGGTCGACGCCGACATCTCGATGCACGTCCCGGATTTCCGCGCGAACGAGCGGACGTTCCAGCTACTCGTGCAGGTGGCAGGCCGCGCCGGTCGTGGCGATCGCTCCGGCGAGGTGGTGGTGCAGACGTTCACGCCGCAGGCGGCCACGGTCCAGTTCGCGAAGAAGGCCGACTTCGACGGCTTCGCCGACACCGAGCTCGGGATGCGGAAGACTTTTTCCTACCCGCCGTACCGTCACCTGATTCATCACATTTTCCGCGGACCGAATCCCGAGAAGATCCGGTTTCTGGCGGATCATTGGGTGAAGAAAGTCGAGGCCGCGCTGGGCAATTTGATCGAGATTCGCGGTCCATCGCCGGCGCCGATCGAGAAGGTGAAGGACGAATACCGTTTCCAGATCTGGTATTTCACGCACCGGACACAGAAAGTCGTGACGGAGCTGACGCGTCTGCAAGCCGAGGTTGAGTGGCCCGACGACGTCATCCAGGTGCTCGACGTGGATCCGATGAGTTTGGTGTAGCTGAACCCGCTTACTGGGTGATGTACGCCTTGATTGGTTTTAGTGTGCGCTTGTCGATCTCGACAGTTGGACCTCCACCGATAGTGGCATTGGGCGACATGAACGTGATGATCCATTTGTCACCTCGATCATACACGTGCGCCACATCATTGGGATCGATCTTGAATGGTGGGCGGGAGAGGCTGTCGAGATGGTTCCGCGCGATTGCAGCAAGCTGCTCCGATGAAGGCGTTGTTTGTCTACCGAGCGATTGCTTTGTGCTACCCGGCGACAAAGTCAGCAGGCAGACCAGCAAACAAAAAATCGAGGCGATCTTCATTTGATGATTTGATCACTTAGCGATCACAAGGATCGGGCGTCAACTCTAGTGGAAATCATGCGAGGCCTGCTCGGGGACCTCGGCGAGCAGCAGCGGCGCGATGGCTTCGGCCTGAACATGGATGACGCCCGCCTGGTTTTGGAGGCGTCCGGTGATGCGCAGGTTCGGCTCCTCGTTGATGATGAGGCGATGGCGTTCGTAGAGGTCGGAATAGACGATGGCGTTGGCCACGCCGGTCTCGTCCTCGAGTGAGACGAACACCACGCCCTTGGCAGTGCCGGGGCGCTGACGACAAATGACGGAGCCGCCGATGGTGATGCGTTCGCCATCGCGCCCGAGCGTCAGGTCGCTGGCGCGCCAAATCTCCGGCAATTTATCCCGCACGAGATGCATCGGATGAACGCCGGCTGTGAGTCCCAGCCCGTGAAAATCCTCCTGGACGCGTTCGACCAGCGTCATCGATTCGAGCGGCGCCGGATCCTCGCAAACCAGCCCGGCGGCCTGAAACAGACTTTCCTCCGCGGACCAGGCAGCCTCGACCTGCCAGAGCGCGGCACGGCGATGTCCGGCGAAACAATTGAGGGCGCCGACGGCGGCAAGCGCGCGGCGTTCCGCGGCGCTGAATTCCGTGCGGCGCAGAAAATCCTCGAGTGAATCGAACGGCCGCAAGCGCCGTTCCGCGAGCATTTGTTCGGCGTTTGCCTGCTGCAGTCCTTTCACGCACAGCAGGCCGAGGCGCATGACTTTGTCGGCCTCGACGGTGCACTTCCAGTCGGAGCGCGCCACGCACACCGGCAGGGCCTTCAGGCCATGGCGACGTCCGTCCTGCACCAGCGTGGCGGAGGAGTAGAAGCCCATCGGCTGGTTGTTCAGCAGGCTGGCGTAGAATTCCGCGACATGGTGTACTTTCAGCCAGGTGCTGACATAGGCCAGCAGGCCGAACGAAAACGCGTGGCTCTCGGGAAACCCGTAGAGCGCGAACGTTGCGGTCGCGTCGATGACCTTGTCGATGATGCGCTCGCCATGCCCGCGCGCCTGCATGGCCGTGCGGAGTTTTCCTTTCACGCGCTCGATGCGCCCGTCGTCGCGACGGAAACCGAGCGCGCGCCGCAGTTCCTCGGCCTCAGTCCCGCTGAAACCGGCCAGCTTCATCGCGACAGAGAGGATCTGTTCCTGGAAGAGCACGACGCCATACGTGCGACCGAGCACGTCCCACAGTTCGTCGTGCACCACCGGGTCGATACAGACGATTTTTTCCTGCTTGGCGCGGCGCTTGAGCAGCGGGCTCGCGAGCTGGCCGACAATGGGACCGGGACGCACAATCGCCACTTCGATCACGACGTCGTAGAATTCCCGCGGTTTGATCTTTGGCAGGGTGGCCATCTGTGCGCGCGATTCGATCTGGAAGACGCCAATCGTGTCGGCGCGGCACATCATATCGTAGGTGGCGGTGTCGTCGGTCGGCACCTGGTACAGCTCCCACGGCCGGCCGCGGGCGGCGCAGATTTCCCGGCAGTCCTGCAGCACGGCCATCATGCCGAGGCCGAGGAAGTCGATCTTCACCAACCCGAGGTCTTCGCAGTCGTCCTTGTCCCACTGCACGACGGTGCGGCCGGGCATCGTGGCGTTTTCGATGGGCACGATGCGATCGAGTTTGCCGGGGCAGAGCACCATGCCGCCCGAGTGCTGGCCGAGATGGCGCGGGATCGCGTTCTTTTGCAGGTAGCGGCAGACGGTGAGCATGGCGGCGAGGCGCGGATGCTCGCCGGGCAGGCCGGAGGTTTTCAGCTGTTCCGCGAGGCCGAGCGTGTGCGGAAAGTCGCCATTGGCGTACAACGCGGAGAAACGATCGAGCACGTCGTCGGCGAGTCCGAGGACCTTGCCGACTTCGCGCGCCGCACTGCGTCCGCGGTAGGTGATGACGTTCGCGACCATGGCGGCGCCGCGCGGCTGGTACTGTTGATAAATCTTCTGGATGGTGTCCTCGCGCCGGTCGCCACTCGGCAGGTCGAGGTCGACGTCGGGCCACGACGGATGGCCGTCCGCGCCGACGCGTCCCTCGCTGAGGAAGCGCTCGAACAACAGGTTGTTCGCGATCGGATCCACCGCCGTGATTTCCAGCGCATAGCAGACGATGCTGTTGGCCGCCGAGCCGCGACCCTGGATCATCGTGCCTTTCTCCTCGCGACACCACCGGCAGATATCCCAGACGATCAGGAAATAGCCGGCGAACCCGAGTTTGTTGATCAAGGCGAGTTCCTTTTCGATCTGGTCAACGGTGCGCCGGTTGAGCTGACGGTAGCGCTTGTGCGCGCCCTCATAGACCCGCTTGCGCAAAAACACATCCATCGGTTCCCCGCCGGTTTCGGTATAGTCCGGGAAACGATAACCGAGATTCTTCAGGGTGAACTCCAGCCGGGCGGCGAGGCGCACGGTGTTCGCGACCGCTTCCGGATGATCGTGAAACAAGGCCTGCATGTGCCGCGCAGAATGCAGGTGCCGGGTTTCATTCGGCGCGAGCAACCGCCCGGCCGCGTCGAGCGACACGTGGTGGCGCAGGCAGGTGAACACGTCGGCGACGACGCGCTGGTCGGCCTCCGCGTGCAGCACGCCGCCGGTGGCGAGCAGGGGAAGGCGCGCGCGGGCGGCGACTGCGGCGAGCATTTCGATCACGGTTTCCTCGCCGCGCACGCGATGACGCTGCAGTTCGACATACAACCCTTCCGCGCCAAAAATGCGCTGGAGCGGCTCCAGCGCGGCGGCGACGGCGGGAGCGCCACCGCGTTCCCACGCGCGACGCAGCGGGCCGTCTTCATCGCCGGTCAGCGCGATGAGGCCTTCGGCATGTTCCGCCACTTCCTCCCACGTGGCAAAGCAGCGGCGCTTGCGTTCCTTGATGTCCTCGCCCGGTCCGAGTCCTTCCGGTGCGAGCCCGGGCGGGCGCGCGGTGACCTTCGCGGTCGTGATCAGCCGGCAGAGATTCTGGTAGCCGGTGGGATTTTGCACCAACAGCGGCAGCACGCTGCCGTCAGCGAGCGTGACTTCGGCGCCGACGATTGGACGAATCCCCTGTTCGTTCGCGTTCGCGTAGAAACGGGGCGCGCCATAGACGCCATCGCGATCTAATACCGCCATCGCCGGCAATCCCAGCTGGGCCGCCTTCCAGGCGAGATTCTCCGGCGTAGCCACGCCCCGCAAAAAACTGAAGGCGCTCGCGGCGTGAAGTTCGACGTAAGACAACGGAGTTGAGGATTGAGAGTTGAGAGACGGGAAAGAAAAGCGGGCGATCGTCGCAAATCGGCAGTGCTTGGTACTTGATACTTGTCACTTGGTACCTTGCGCCGACCCGGGCGCTTCAATCGTATTCTCCCTCGAGAAACCAACCGCCGGGCGTGCGCACCAGCCGGTACACGCCGCCGGCCAGCGCGATGTCCCATTCTTCGCGCTGCCAGTAGGTATCGGTCTGCCACCAATCCCCCGAGCCATGCCACGGGCCGTCGGATTCGGCGACGGCGCCGCGCACCGGTTCGGTCCACACGAAGGCGGGGATGCGCCCGGTGAGTTCCACCGTGACCGGCAACGGCGGGCGGAAGCGCCGCAACGCCAGCCCGCGCGGCGCATGGGCGAATGCTTGGGACAGCGGCGGCAGCGTCGAGGCGGGCGTTTCCAATTTGAAAGCGTCCGGGCGATGGCTGTTCGCTCCTACGGGTGTGCCGACGCGATCCGGGCCGACCAAGGCCGTGACGCGCGCCAGCGTATCGGCAAATCCCTGCGGATCGCGCAGGCCGCCGTCGAAAAGTCCGTGCTGCCGCACCGTGCTCCGGCCCGGCGCGATGCGCAGCCGCACGCCGGTGATGGCGGCGGGCGTGCGCAGGGTTTCGAGATACGTGTGCAGCGCGCGGAACAGCAGGTTGGCGTCCGTGACGGCCTCGGGCAGCCGAATCGAGTAGGTGTGCCGGGTTTCATCGGCGAGAATCAACGTGAGTTCGAGGGCGAGCGCGGCAAGGTGGGCATTGCGCAGTTCGAGCGCGAGCCGGTCGACGAAGCGGCGAAAGATGAAGAGCAGCGGCTCCAGTGTTTCCAGTGCGTGCTCGCTGTCGTAGGCGGCGGTGAATTCGCGTGCCGGGGTCGCGAGATTCAGCGGCCGCGTGGTTTCGCCGGCGGCGCGCTCCCACAGCGCCAGTCCTTCGCGGCCGAGCCGGTGCGTGACGTCGGCCTTCGGCAGCGCCGTGAGCCGGCCGAGCGTGCGAATGCCCCAGGCGTGGAGAATTTCAATTTGCTCGGGCGAAGCCTCGGCCACGGCGAGCGGCAGCGGCGCCAGGAAATCGCGATCGCCTTCGAGCAGTTGTCCGGGTGCGGCACTCCGCGCGGCGTAGAGGGCCAGCAAAGGTGTGGCGGCGAAACCGGCGGACGCCATGAGGCCGAGGCTTTCAAGCTCCCGCAGCGCGAGGAGCAGGGCGGGGCGTCGTCGCTCCGGCGTGAGCCGCGTGATGTCCACGGTGCCTACGCCCGGCGAGGTCAGCTCGACGTGGGGCGAAACCGCAAACGCCGCGGCGAGCAACGCCGCGGCCGCTTCGCCCTCGAGGTCGGCGGCGCGCGCGCGCACGACGAGATCAGGGCAGCGCGCCTGGGCGCGGGGCACCGAGAAGGCCGGCCGGACGCCCGCCGCGTGCGCTTCAGAAGTGCAGCTGTGCACGGCGGTGCCGCGGGCCGCTTCCGCGATCAACGCGACCGGTTTGCCGCGCAGCCCGGGTTCGGCGCGCAGGACGGCTTGCAGCCAGAAATCCACGAGATGAAGGACGGCGAAGGATGATTCCGCATTGTAGGGCGGGGTTTCCAAACCCCGCCTCGAATCGGATGACGTTTGCGCGATGGCGGGGTTCGGAGACCCCGCCCTACAGGAGGAAGCGTTGTTTGTTGAGCGAGGCATTGCGTTCAAGCGCTTGCCGCGGACGCGTTCGATCGCTGGCGGCGCAGCTCGGGTGCGAGCTGGTGCACGAGCTGGGGGCGCTCGAGTTTTTGCGCGGCGAGCGGATGCGAGGCGGTCAGCTCCACCCGGAGTTGGGCGCTCGGCACGAGGGCGAAGGGCGTGAGGACGACGCCGGCCAAGGTGGTGGACTCGATAGCGCGTTGGACGCGGTACCATTGGGTGGACGGGATGCGGCGCAACTCCGCGAGCGGCGAGTGACGCAGGTCGAGTACCACGAGTCCGAGGTTGGCATCGCGAACGAATAGGTCGGTGGCGGCGAGGGCCTGCGCGGCACCTTGGGCGCGGACCCAGACCACATGCTCCAGGAGCGGCGCCGGCCACGATTGCGGATCGAAGGCGTCGTTCGCATCCACCAGCGCCACGCGCAGCGCGGCATTGCGGGTGGTTTGGAGTAGTTGCCCGAGGAGAAGCTGGCTGCCGCAGCTGGGAGCCGAGCACGCGACTTCGGTCAGGGCGGGGCGGGGCAGGCCGCCGGTCGATTCATCGAGGGACGGAATGCCCGTGGCGAACGCGGAGGTGGAACCGCGAGTCGCGCCGGGAAAACGCTCGCGCAAAAGCCGCCGGAGCGTCGGTAGATCTGGAGCGGGAAATTCGGGCACGTTGCTTCATGCGGGGGCGTGAGAGCGGCGGATTACTCCTACCACCACGCCTTGGGATTCGAGTCGGTCGGGCACGATGTCCCGGTATTTTTTATTGGCTGCGCGCAGCACCGGGCGGCCATCGGCCCGGACGAGGCGCTTGAGCGTCGTGTCGGTGCCATCGACGAGCGCGGCGATGATGTCGCCGGGCTGCGGCTCGCGACGCTCGAGCACGACCAGATCGCCATCGAGAATGTGCGCGTCGATCATCGAGTCGCCCTGCACGCGCAGAGCCCAGCAATGCCATGGCCGCCGCCGCCGGATGCCGAACATCGACGGATCGAGATGCAGCGTTTCGTCGGGCGACTGTTCCTGCATCGCGGGCAGGCCGGCCGGAATGGCGCCGTAGACGGGAACGGCAAACAGATGGGCTTGAACGGCGGCGGCTTTGAGGCCCCATTTCTTGTCGGCCAGTTTGGACACGTGCTCTTTGTTCGCGAGCGCCTGCAGGTGACCCATCACGGTGGACTGGCTGGAGAATTTGAAGTGCCGCTGGATTTCGCGCGTGGACGGAGGCATCCCGTGCTCCGCCTGGTATTGGCGGACAAAGTCGAGGATCTCTTCCTGGCGCTCGGTGAGCATACCGTTCAAATGAACGGTATAGCACCGAAACGCAAGGCCGCGCTGCAAAGGGACAGGTTATTATCGCCCCTATCGCCCACGCCGCTGCGAATAAGGGACAGGCTATTTCTGTCGTCTGGTTACGGCGCGGTAACGATGCAGGGGCGTGGTAAACTGAGGGTTGCGATACACGCTGCCATCGCACCATTGTTGGCTGTCACCGTTAGTAACCTGTCCCTTATTGCATCATGCATCCCCGTTTTCGTTTTCGTGCCTGGATATTATTTCTCGGCCTTGCCGCTGGATTGGCCGGACGGGGTTGGGCGGAGGAAAAGCCGGCGCTTGTGGTCGTGATCAGCATCGACCAGTTCCGGCGCGACTACCTTGACCGGTTCCGGCAGCACTTCGGGCCGGGCGGCTTCAATCTCTTCCTGCAACACGGGGCGGACTTCGCCGACGCGCATCACCGGCATTCCATCACCAAGACGGGTCCCGGCCACGCGGTGATGCTGACCGGCGTCCACGCCGACGTGAATGGCATCATCGGCAACGACTGGCTGGATCGGAACACGTTCGAGCCCATTTCCTGCGTTGGCGACACGAGCGTCGAGAATCTCGGTTTGCCGCCGGGCATGAAGCACGTGCCGGGCACCGAGAATCCGTATCTCGGCCGCTCGCCAAAAAACCTGCTGGTGACGACGATCGGCGATGACCTGAAGCTGGATCGCGGCGGCCGGCCGAAGGTGATCGGCATTTCCAACAAACATCGCGCGGCAATCCTGATGAGCGGAAAATCGGCCGATGCCGCCTATTTCATGGAGTTCGGCCGGATGACCACGTCCACCTATTACATGAAAGCGCTGCCGGCGTGGGTGCAGGAGTGGAACCAGGCCGGCAAGGCGGACGCATGCTTCGGCAAGGTGTGGGAGCGGCTGCTGCCGGCGGAGTCCTACGAAATCCAGGGACCGGACGATGCGCCAGGTGAAGACGACACGACCGGCAAGCTCGGCCGGACCTTTCCGAAAACGATCACGGGCGGCGAAACGAAGCCGGACGCGGATTTCTACGATGCACTTGAAAACACACCGTTCTACAGCGAACTGCTGCTGGATTTCACCAAGTCGGCCGTCGAGCACGAGAATCTTGGCGGACGCGCCGGCGTCACGGACCTGCTGTGCCTCAGCCTCTCGGCGAACGATCACTGCGGCCACATGTACGGGCCGGACAGCCAGGAGGTGATGGACCTGGCGATCCGCACGGACCGCATGCTGGAGCAGTTTTTCCAATTTCTCGATCAGCGCATCGGACTGGCGAAGTGCCTCATCGTGCTGACGGCGGACCACGGCGTTTCGCCGATGCCGGAGCACATTCATGCGCTCAACCCCGACGTTCCCGCCGGCCGGATCGAGGGTGGGCGCTTGCTGGCCGCGTGCGAAAAGGCGCTCAATGAGAAATTCGGCCCGCTCGCCGACGGCACGCGCTGGCTGGTGCGCGACGACATGATGCTGCGGATCTTCCCGTCCGCGCTGGCGGAAAAGAAGATTTCGTCGCTCCAGGCGCAGGCCGTGGTGCGCGACGCGGCGCTGACGGTCGATTTCGTGGCCACCGCCTACACGCGCGACCAGCTGGAGCGCGGCGAGGCCCCGGGCGAATATGGCGCCGCCGCACTGCTCAGTTTCAACCGCGAGCGCAGCGGCGACCTGTTCGTGCAGTCGCGTCCTTATTATTTCATCCGCAAAACCGGTTCCAACCACGGTTCCCCCTACAACTACGACACCCACGTGCCGCTGCTGTGGTACGGCGTCGGCGTGAAGCCCGGCGTGCACCCGGAAAAAGTCGGCACCGACGACCTCGCGCCGACCCTCGCGCACCTGCTCGGCCTGCCCGCGCCGCCGCACAGCCAGGGGCACGTGCTGTTCTGAGTGAGGGGCGCCGGTAAGTTTAGCCTTTATTCGGCCGCGGCGGCGTTCATTGGTGGGCGCACTACGATGCGCATTTATTTCATGGAATAGTGTGGTACAGCAGTGAAAGCGCGTAAATTATCCACACCGTTATGCCATCGTCAAAAGGTTCGACCTGGGAATACCTCTCTAACGGCTTGGTGAAGCATCGCGCGACCGGTACCTACTACACGCGGTACCAGCTTGCCGGCAAACGCACGATGAAGTCGCTCGGCACCGATGACGGCCGGGTCGCAATGATGCGACACCGCGACAAACTGGCGAAAGTTGAGCGGCAGCGATTGAGCGGCGCGCGCATCGACGCGGGCACCGGCACGATGGGCGACGTTATCAATCAGGCGGCGGAATCGTACGAACAGGACGCGGGCGTGGCAGAGCGCAGTAAGATCGCGTTCCGCGCGAGCGTGGCGCGTCTGCAAAAGCAGTGGATGGCGTGTTTCGGCGCGAGCCTAGCCCCGATGAAGCCGGCCAAGGTTACACAAGAGCAGGTCGAGCGCTTCGCCAATTTTCTACACAAGGAAGCCGAGTTCCGTGTCCACAACACCCGAAGCAAGCGCCGCGGTTACGGGCCAGCGACGGCAAACACGACGCTTGAGACACTGATGCGGGCTATGGTGTTGGCAAAAGACCGGGGCTACATTGTAGAGATTCCGTTTCAGCTCAAAGGCGGGCTCGGCAAGAAATCGCTGCTCCGGCGTGAGCCGCAAAAGAAGGTCGATTTTTCGTCGCAGAAAAAAATTCAGGAAGTATTCAGCCGGATCCGCGAGGTTGGTGGCGTCCCAGACGTTCAACCAGCGTTTCTGGAATACCTTCAGCGGCGCGCCAACGAGTCGGCTGACTTCGCGGAGTTCATGGCATACTCTGGTGCGCGCAAACAAGAGGCCGCTGCGTGGCGTTGGGAAGATGAGCGCGAGGGCGCAATCATCATCCGGGGAACCAAATCCGAATCTTCGCGCGATCGAGAGGTGCCAAAGATACCGGCCATGATCGAGCTATTGGAGAAAATGAAGGCGCGGCGTAAGGCCGATGGTCGTGTGTTGTCAGGGGCGGTGTTCCTAGTCTCGCAATGCGCCCAGGCGCTTACGACGGCATGCAAGGCCGCTGGCGTGCCGCGCTGGACGCATCACACTCTTCGCCACCTGTTCGCGACCAAATGCATCGAATCGGGAGTAGATATTCCAACTGTCTCACGATGGCTCGGTCACGCCGATGGCGGCGCTCTCGCGATGAAGACGTACGGACATTTGCGGCGGGAGCACAGCCAAACTCAGGCGGCAAAGGTTCAATTCGGTTAGAACCGGTTGTAAGCGGTTTGACCGGCTTCCGCAGCTTGCCGTTACAAAATTTGAAATCTGCGGCACACAATTTGTATTGTGCTGCATTGACCGTTCGGTGAATTCGCCGATGCGAAAGCACCCGCACATCGCGGCGCTGATAGCACAATCCAACGAAAGGAACCGAATGATTGAATCCGTCTGATGTTAGTGAACGGGGGAGCCGAGTTGAAAAACTCGTTTTGAATGCGAAAGAGGCGAGGGAAGTATTGGGGGGAATTTCAGCGACCACACTGTGGCGCTTGGAGCGGGCGGGATACGTTCGGTCTTTGCCCGGGCTTCGGATGAAGCTCTATGCGATGAGTGAGCTGCGACGTTACGTCGAGCAAACCGGAAAGGCCGCATGACGCACAGCTATGCAATCCTCAGAAAATTCACCGGCACCAGTGGAGACGGAAGGCGCACAAAGCAGGGCAAGCGACCCAGCAAGCGGAGAAAATCCGCCCAAGCCGGCATATCGGCCGCGGAAGCCAGCGGTAAAATTTGAGCCGCGATCGTTGAATGCGGCGGCGGAAGCCCCATACATTTGGCTGGCAAAAGCGGCACTGGTGATGATGCAGCGGTCGGGAATGGATTCTTCCGCGGTGTCCGTGTACCTGGCGTTATGTTGGCTTCAGAACAACGCAGGAATCGCGGAGTTTTATGCCTCCTTGGCTCAAATTGCGGCGCATGCCGGATGCGGGCCGCGAACTGTAGTGCGCAAGCTAAAGCTGCTTTCGAATTTGCGGCTTATCTCGATTCTATCCGGTAGAAAGTCAAAAGGACTGCATGAGGCGAATCGGTACATCCTTGCCTCGACCCGTTCTGACTTAGCGGCAGACCGGTTGCGCCATAAAGACAGACCGGTTGAGCCATCGAAATCGGATTCATTGGCTCACAATAAAGAACAGCCTAATAAGGCTGTTCTACTAGAACAGCTGATACCACAGGCTGCGCCCGCCGGTTCTGCGGCGGGCTCGCCTGTGGATGATCAACCGGCAGTCGTCACAATCGAGCGCGGAACTCTCGATGCCTTCGGATACCCTCTGATGAAGGATGGTAGGCGAATGGGCCCACAGATGGCTCAACGATTTCTAGACAAGGCGAAGAAAGATAAAACCGAACAAAGGCGTCAGAAGAAACAAGAGCGAACGCAGCGGTACATGGCGTCGAGCGCTAAGCGTGGTCCGGTGTTCGTCTTTGCACCAGTCGCACCAAACTCGATCAAGCAGTCTCAATCCAGCCTGTCAGCGCCGTTGCCGGCGACACCGTCAGCGCCAACTGCGCCAAAGACCGGCGAGCAGATAGAATCCGAACGTCAGGCCGCACGCGCCGCACAGGCAAAACGCGAACAGGATGCGGCCGAGCTCGACCGGATATGGGCCGAGGACGCGCGCAGGCGGGCCGAACGAAAGGCTAGGTGACCCACCCCCCGGCTAAGAAAACTATTACATGACCTCTCCCAAGTGGGGTCCGCCAAGCCCCACCTAGTATCCATGACCAAAGTAAAAATTTCATTTCCGTCCTCTTTCTCATGAAGAAAACGAAAACCAAGACAGCTGCGACTCACGGTCCCACCGGCATCGCTAAAAGCTACGCCGCGGCGGCACGGGCATGCAAGTTGACGCCACGTACAATTCGCGACCTGAAAGCGGAAGGCTTTCCTGGCATCAAGGTCGATGGCACGGTTGACCTGGACGCCTTCTGGCCGGCGTACCTGCGTCGGAAGGCAGAGAAGACCGGCCCCGCCGACGCTCGGTATCGTAAGCTAACCGCAGAAGCCGAGCGGGTGGAGCTGTATGTTGCGGAGAAAAAACGGACGCTTATCTCGCGCGCGTGGATGGCTGAACGGATCCATGCCGCTGCCGGGAAAGTTAACGGATTCAGGATCAAGTCTGAGGCCGAGCATCCGCTGTGCTTTGCCGCAGCAGGCAATGACGTTCCGAAATGCCGAGAAGTCATTGGGACAATTTGGGATGAAATCCTCGCCGCGATGAATGGGCTGTCGCGTGATTTTGACGAGGCTGTCCCTCTGTTACGCGACCGCATTGTGCCGGCGCTGGACAAATGGCGCAGTGATCGTGGTTGCGCCGGTCTGGTTGCTGAAATCGAAGCCGCAATCGCGGATCACGACGGCTCTAAGCTATTCGAAGCTCCAAAGAATTAAGACTATGACACCGACCACCAAACGATCCGCCCACGAAGTGTTCTCGAGGCTTTTCCTTCCGCCAATCAATCCTGCGTCCGTTTCTCCGGTTGCGCGGCGTGCTGACCTCAGGCTATTGCGAGCGACGCAGACGCTGTTGCGGCAATTCGAGCGCCGCTCGAAACGACTTCGCCGGTTACGACGCAGTCGGTCGGCGGCTGAATGGTCCCGACGGGCAGAAGACTTGCGCAACATAGCGCAGTCAACGCGTAGCCGTCTCGACCGAGGCTTGGCGATGCACTCGAAAGGGCCCCATGATTGAACCGGGCAAGGTTGCGTAAGCTAGGTGTCGAGGAAACCACGATCAGCATAGTGCTCGACGAGTGGCGTCGTGAGTGGCGCAAGAGATGTGAGAAGCACCACGCCGAGATTCTTCGCCAGGCGATGATTCTTGTAGCTCGCGCCACGAAGGGCGCGGGAGCTTCATTGTCACAGATTGCGACGACAGCCGCAAACAGCGTGCTCGCCGCACTTACGCCGGAGATCGCGGCTCAGAGGGCGCAATGTTCACGCCGTACGATCGAGCGGGCTATCGCATCCGGCGAAATCAAAGCGGCGAAAGGATCCACAGGCCTCCTATCACTGGATTGGCCGACATTTGAGACGTGGAAAGAGCGGCGTGTCCCAACTTGTCGTAGGTTGGCGGACCATCCGGCCTCCTCGAATCGGCAGTAATGGAGGACTATTCCGGCCTTTAATCGACCAACCACGAACCTCCATCGCTAGGGACCAACAGTATGACCATCGCTCAGTTCACTCTAAAACATCTGATTTCCAGTTTTCGGTCTGTCGATCATGCGGACCGACTTGGCCGAAGTCACGCCGTGAAGAAGCTTCTGCTAATCTTCGCTCTCGCGGCCTCGGTTGTCGGCCTTCGCGCCGGCAACCCCGAGTATGCCGCGTCGGCGTCTGCCGCCAACGTGCAGACCGCCTGGAACAACCTCGACGAGGGTGGCACGCTCTACGTGTCTGGTTCCGCGACGTACAACACGTCCGGCACAACGCCGGCCGTGTCTTTCACCGGCAAAGGCGGCACGGTGATTTTCTCAGCCGGCACAATTACGCGCGGCACCGGCACGGCCAAGCTGTTCCTCGTGCAGAACGACGCGACGCATTCCGTGCGCGTGTCCGGCTTGGTGGCGACTGAGTCTGTTGCGGCTGCGGGCGCGTTGGTCGAAGTTGACGGCAGTTTCAGCAACCAGAAAGTTCGCATTGACCACTGTACGTTAACGTCCACGGCCAACGGCTCTGTCCTGCTGCGCGTTTTCAAGTCGTGGGGTGTAACCGACAACTGTTCTTTCGCCGCGCCGCAGAACTCGGAAATGATTCACAACGAGGCGTGGGGACCAAGCGACACGTCAGGTTGGTACGATACCGTGACGCCTGGTGGGCCGGACGCGTGGTACGTTGAGGATTGCACGTTTACCAACAACGACCCGCTGCTTTCGACGGCGAATCCTGCGTATTTTTGGGGATGCTCGGCGCACCAAGGTTACTACGGCGCTCGCACGGTGTTTCGGTACAATCACATGGTAATGGCGCAGTTTGATGCGCATGGCGGCGCGCTCGGTCAACGCTGGTGGGAAATTTACGAGAACACATTTGAGAACGTGCTGCATGGAAATCAGTCGCAGCTCATGGCGATTCGTTCCGGCAGTGGCGTAATCTACAACAACCACATTATCGGGCCGGCCAACGGCGGTGGAGGCTCGATCGCGTTCGGACCGCAGTTCCTAGACAGCGCAACGTACAAGGTCGGCTTGGGTCAGTCGCTCGCCGCACTGCCGGCACATTGCTGGAACAACGACGCCGGCATTCCGCGCACTTTCGCTTCGCCGGTGGTTAACGGTGTCGACGTCATCCAAAGCGCGGACACCGGATTCACGCCGTACACCTACCCGCACCCGATGCGCGGCGGTGCCGACACGACCGCGCCGACGCCGAACCCGGCCACGATCGCGAGCGCGACGGCAACCGGCACCACGACCGCGACGGTTGTGGCCAGTACCGCGTCAGACGAAACGTCTCTCGGTTCCGCGCCGTACGCTTTCTCGAGCGACAATGGTTCGTCGTGGACCAGCTACCAATCGAGCGCGACGTACAACTGGACCGGCCTGACGCCGGCCACGCTCTATCACATGAAGGTGCGCTACCAGGACGCCGCCGGCAACGTCACGACCGCGTCGGCCGCTTCCGACATCACGACCAACGCGAACACCAGCGGCACAATCAACAACCCGCAAAAAGCACGGGTGGCATTTTGATCTTACCCGGGCCTTTCGTCCCACCAAATGAAGCTTATCAAACTCCTCACCCCGTCCGGACGTGTTGAACGCGTCTCAACCACCGCAGCCGGCTTCGCAGTAATGTACGACAAAATCGCCCGCTATCCGGCGGCCCAAAAGCAGCTCTCGGCGAGTTTTGAATGCCTCAAGCAGGGAGTCGCATCTTTGGAGGCGTTGGAGAAAATTACGCCACCGGGACGAATAAACGACGTTCTCTCAAAAATCTTTGGCGAGATCGCTCGTACCTGATTCGATGAGCGACCAGACCTCGACACTTTTGATCAAGTTGCTCGCCACGGGCGATCTTGACGCGCTTACGCACGGAAAAGAGAAATCCGAGGCGCTGAAGGTGTCCATTGAGGGATTGAAGAAAGCGCTTGAGTTGCTGGGTGTCGGCGCATCGCTCGACTGGATGGTTGAGCAGACCAAGGCGACGATCGAGTACGGCGCGAGCCTCAAGCACCTGTCGGAGCAAGCCGGCATCACGACCGAGGCGTTCCAGAAATTGTCCTACGCCGCTGCCGGCGTCGGACTGAAGCACGAAGACTTGTCGCAGGCCATGTCGGTTCTCAACCGCAACATGGCGCAGGCGGCGGACGGCGCGACCAAGCAGAACCGGGCAATTTCCGAGCTCGGCCTGAAGACCGCCGACCTGCTCGCGATGCCGGTCGAGCAACAAATTGAGGAAATCGCGCGCGCGTACGTCAACGCGTCCGACAAGACGAAGGCTTGGGCGGACGTGATTGCGTTGCTCGGCAAAAACAGCGCGCGCACGCGCGAACTGTTGAAGGAAATCGGCGAGCACGGCCTGAGCGAAACCGGCCAAGGTCTGATAATTTCCAAAGCTGATATCGAGCGATTGGACCACGCCGACAGGTTTTTCGAAAAGCTGAAGCTTGATATCAAAGCGATCAGCGCGGAGATGGTTGCGCGTCCGCTCGATGCGCTGTTGATGCTCGGAACCGGCATGGTCGACCCGGCTGCGTTCGCCCGTTTCCACGGTGCCGGTGCTGACCTGAAGCACGCCGGCAAGTCGCACGGCGGTGTCGAGGGCGAGCTTACCGCCGCGGAAATTCAGGAGCAGATGGAGGCCACAATTCAGGCGATGCCGGAAATGATCGCGGCTCACCAGGCGTTGCGCCGGGCGTTGGAGGACGAAAAGCGCGCGTACGAAGGGCCGGCCGAGGCGGCGAAGCGCCTGAACCGCGAGGGGCAAGAAGCGCTCGACAAGGCCAAGGAACTGGAGACCGACCGGACCGACGCAGCGAAACAGCTCGAAGCGGTGAAGATGAAGACGGAGGCGATGAAGCTTTTCGGCCAAGCCAATGTCGAGGAGGTGCGCGCAGCGCGCGAAAAGTACGTTTACGACACGGCGGAAAAGGAAATCGCCGAGCGCATGGCGCAGCTCGACACGCGCAAGCTTTCGCTCGCCGGCCAAATCGCGCAGGCCAAGCAGCACGAGGCCAATCTTGAAAGCGACCTCGCCAAACTGGATCCGCAGTCGGTGACGTACAAACAGGACCGGCTTAACATCGAGGGCAAAATTTTGGCGAACAAGGCCGAGATTGTCGCGCTTGAGGAGCGCGACCAAAACCTGATGGTCGAGAATCTTGCCCGCGCGGAGGAGTGGAAGAACCGACGCGCAGCTATCGGCCTTGCCGCTATCGAGTCCGACTACACGCAGACGCAGGCGCAAAAATGGATGGAGCGCCGCGACGCGCTCAACTCGCTCATTGCCTCGCAAGAGCGGTACCTTGCGCAACAGCGCGCGATTGCGGCGGACTCGTCGTTGAACCGGTCGGCGCGCGATCGAGCTGCCAACAACGCCGACCGCGGCCTTGGTGCGCTGCTCGGTACGCGGCAACAGTTCGACGCAATGGGGCCGTCGCCGACGAGCTTCCTTCAGACTTTCCGCGCGGACCTTACGCGCCTGCAAGACCAGTGGGGCACGCTTCAACAGGCGATGTCGCGCGGCCTGTCCGGCACGATTAACACCGGCGTTACGTCGCTGTCGAACAACCTTACCAAGGTCGTCACCGGCTTTCAAACGATGGGACAGGCGGTGCGCCAGGTGGCTACCGACGTCGGCACGACCCTCGTGCAAGCGCTGATCGACATGGGCGTGCAGTGGGTCGCAACGAAGGCGATGCAACTGGCGTTCGGCACGACCGCCAAGGCGACCGACACGGCCACGACCGTAGCCGCCGCAGAGGCGTCTTCGCTGGCTTGGGCGGTGCCGGCCATGCTGGCGTCAATTGCGAGCTTTGGCGCGGCCGACGTCGCCGGTATGGTGGGTTATAGCGCCGCCATCGCCGAAGCTATGGCCGTCGGCGTGACTGGCTACGAACGCGGCGGTCTCGTGTCGGGCAGCGAGCAGCTAATCCGCGTCAACGAGCGCGGTGAAGAATTTGTCTGGAGCGCACCGGCAGTGCGCGCGATTGGGGCCGGGAACCTCGAGCGTGCGCATCAGGCTGCGCTGTCTGGTGGTGGGGGTGTGTCCGCCGCTGGCGCGGTGCCGGGCACTTCAGGCAATATTATTTTGGCCATGTCGGCGGGCGACGTTGCACGATCGCAGCGCACGTACGTCGACGCGCGGGTGTACCGCATGGCCGGCCGGATTCCCGCCGCGCGCGTCGCCCTATGACATGAATTTGTGGATCCGCGTCGCTTGGTCGGGCTAAGTAAACCCGAAGCGATAGGCACCGAAAAGTGCACGTTTCCCGGACTTAGTTCCCGAATTGTTCCGTTCAAACTGACGTCGCTTTGCCTTCGTGCGATTGAATTACTAGTGGCGTGAACAGCGTTTGTTCATCGGGGGTAAGAGCCCGACTAATAGCGAAGACACTTGGCAGCCGCATCGAAAGCGGGAGGGCACCGCTACGCCCAACTCTTACCCCGCCAGTAGATGCGGCTGCTTCTGTTTGGAGATAGAATGAAAACAGCGAAATTGGAATTGAACGCAGGCGAGCTCAATGTGGTCGCCGAAAGCATGTATGTTTCGTTGGAGTGCGATACCCCGGTTGTGCTAAAAAAACCGGGTGCGAAGGCGATGGTTTCGAAATGGCGCGCGCACAGAAAAAATTACGTTCGCAACGCACTTCGTCAAAACCCCAAAGAGGATCCTGCGAATGTCACTAAATACGCACAATGGAATCGCGCAATTCACGATCACGAAGCGAACATCTTGGAACGCCTAATTCCATATCTTCCGGGCAGGACCAAATTCCGCCCTTAAACTATAACCTCCGTATTTGCCCCGCCGGTTCGCCGGCGGGGCTTTCGTTCTATGAATCAGATCCAACCAGCGCGGTCGTTTCGCAACGTTTACACTGTGGCGCAGTTCGCCACCGAGATTTTGTGCGGCAACCGCACCGAGGAATGGGTGCAGGACCAGTGCCGCGCCAAAAAAATCAAGACGGTCACGAAACGCCCTTACCTCATCCCGCAATCTGAGGCCGCGCGTTTCATCAACCCGCCGAACAAATGAAGCTCGCCCGTGCACCGCGGAGCTTTTTCCCGGGGGTTTAGCTATTCGATTGTGAATTCAAAATCGCCGGTGGCTCGAAACGGTATTGTAAGTCCTTGCATCGTCATCCGAACCTCTAGCACGAACGCTCCATGGAACTGCCTTCCAACGAGAGCGCCGCGTGCTGTGGTGACAGTCTGAGCCAAGATCGAAACGGGAGTCGCCTGAGTGGTACCGCTCACTATGTCAAAAACCGGAGTCCCGGCCGGAATCGTCCAATCCAGCGGCCCCTGGAAAACGGTTGGATGGGCGCTGTCGGTCGAAATGTCAGCGGCGTCCGTCGAGAGCTCAAAATTTTCAATGCCCAAGGTGCGCGTTAGCTCCGTGAGCTGGCGGTGGCTAGAACGGACCTTCAAGTATGCGAAAATTTTTCCTTCGTAACGCTCCACGGCTCCCTCGACAAGATGAAGCGTCAAGCCACTCAAATGTGGCGGCATCGGGATCGGCCCGGTATGGTCGGTGTATGTCATGCTGCCACTTGCGATTTTCGCAAACGAACGCAGTCCTCGGCCCAACGGACGCCCGACATCGAGACGTACGGCCCCAAAATCACGTCGCAGCGAGTCTGGTCCAAGCAGGTTCTTGAGTGTCTGGAAATGGTCTTCGAGTTGCTCGTACGAGAACGCCAAAATTGGAGGCGCATGGGGCCCCTCATTGGCTCGATAAATTTCAAATTCGCGGCCGTTGCTGACGAGGGCGTATATCCCTCGGACCTCGGGATGGTTGGCGTAGCTCCAGGCTTGCTCGCGGTCGTCGATTGAGACGGCAGCGTTTGGCGCCTTGGCTTCAACCACCCATCGGAGCCGTCGATCGATTTCTAGAATGTAGTCCACTTTGCCGCGCAAAAAGGGGTCGGCTGGCTTCTTTCGGCCAAGCGAAAGCCGCGGATATCGCAGCGGTTGCTCGGTAATAATGTCGGCTGGCGTGGAGTGAGCATAGCCCAACTCACGCAACAATCGGGACAGGATGTTCTCGCGAACATCGGTCTCGTTCATCCGGTCGAAATCAAACGCGCCGTACACGGTCTATAGCAGATTGGCGTTGTTGAGGTCGATTCGATCGGCCTTGTCGACCGGCACCATCCAAACGTTGTATTCTTCGCTGCCACCGGCCAGCCGCCGCGACGCACAGAATAAGAACACCGGTTCCTTCGATGTGATTGCTAGTTGAAACATGCCATCGGCGTCCGTGTTCGCCGACGCTACGGGGTTCAAGTTTTTCACCGCATCCATACACGCGAAGTAGCGCACGGGTGCTGGGTCAAACGTACCCATCATTCCGGCTTTAGTTTTTGCGGAACTCAGCGCGCTATCCACCGCGCTCGTAATTACGGACAAATATGACTGCGACAACGCGAGCACCTGAGTACCGGCGAACTTGTAGGCTCCGGCGCCGCGTGTGGTCACGAAAACTTGACCGGTCACTACGCGATTCTTCGGGGCAGTGACGGCTCGTGCCGCCTTTCGTGCCGCGACCTGCATCGCGGAAACTTCGATCGGCGTCGGCGACTTGAAAAGACTGAACGCGATTGGATCCACTCCGCCCGTGTATTTCAGCACCACGCGACCATTCTCCCAACGGACAACCTCGACGTTGCGCAGCACGCGTCCCGTGGTAAGTGTGACCTCATCAGGCATTGTCGGCGCAGCTGGTTCTTCGGCTGTGGTGTTCGCCAACGTGAGCAGAGTGAGGACCGATGCGGCGATTAGCTTTCGCAGAGAGTTCATAGGCCTAGTCCGTATCTTGGCGTTTAGTACGAGCGATCGCGAGTCACAAGTAGGGAGGACGCCCCGCGGCGCGCATCGCCGCGGCCCTAGGAAATATTCTTAGAGTTACGCCGCAATTCACATTGACGCGCAACTCGGTTCGAATTTTCTCCCGTCCGTCGCGCGATCAGGGCCAGGTCGCACGTCGTCACCAACTCGTCGCCGCTTAGCGGCCGCACCCCTAACTGTCCCCACCCCTTACTCGCGCCACTCGCCGGTGCACGCCCGGCGCTACGCACCTTTACCATGAACATTCGGTTATCACTCCTTTGCGCTGGCGCAGTCCTTCTGCTGCCCCGGCTCGCAGCCGATCAGGCCGACGATCGCAAAACTGTAGACGATGCGCTCGCATTCCGCAGGGAAATCGTCTCTTCGATTTTGTTGGACGCGGAGACGGCGCAGACGGCGGTTGCGCGTCTCACCCAAACACCCATGGCCAGCGGCCTGCGACTCGCTGCCGATGCTGATTTCGCATTGGCGGCAATCGATCTGGGCCAGCGATTGCTGTCCGTTGGACGATCGAAAGACGCCGAGGTTTTCTTCGCCGCTGCGGAACAGGCGCTCGATCGTCTGGTGAATACCACCAAGGAAGATGATGCCAAAACGCGGGCGTTCTATCTGGGCAAGCGTGCACGAATTCGCGCTCAGTTTCTCGGCAAGCTGGCGCTCGCGGAGGCGGACTTGGAAGAGGCGATCCGGCTCCAGCCCGACGATGCGCGGCTGAAGGCTGCACGCGACACGTTGCTTGGCGACCGGAAGGCAAAGCCAAGCAAGTCGTCAGGTACCGAAGTCGAAACTCTCAAAGGCTGAGGATGCACGCCATGAAAATCTCCCCGTTTCTTCTATTCATTTCGCTGACCGCAGCGTGCGCCCTGGCCCAGGAATACAATCTGACACCATCGACGCTCGCCGACTGGCACATTCGCGGTGCGGAGTCCATTAGCCCAGCGAAGTCGAACGGCTTTGTGGTGCCGTCCGGAGCCCAGGTCGGGCGGAATTTTGTCGGAGGCACGATTGTAGTTTGTACGATTTCCTCGCCGACTTTCGGCGAGACCCCGGACAACTCGCCCGTGGTGAGTCTCGGCGGGGCCGCACTCGCCTTGGTGCGTACAGAAAATGTGGGGCATGTCGTGTTAGTTGTTGGCGAAACTATCACGGTGCTTCCGCAGGCGATTCCGCTCACCGATGATGGACGCAGCAGGCAGCCGCTGGAGCTTCTCCTGGCAGTCGATCCGGTCAGCGGACGCGGGGTAGCTGGCGTTCCAGAGGGCCTTTCCTCCTTCGATTCTCCGCCTGAATCAAAGGGCGCCGAAGTGACGGTTGCTGCGGGTGCACAGGCTGACTGGCCTTACGACAGCTTGGCTGTGAGTGTCGTGCCGAACGTGTCCGAAAACAGGGACGTTCGACCCACGACCGCTTCGGCACCCAGTCCGGAGGAGTGGAGCCAGATTCTGGCCGCACTGACACGGCCGTCGGGCGACGACTCGCACCGCGACTCCTCGGCCACTTCCGGAGCCACCGCTCCAGGCGTCGTCAAGACCCAGTCATCCAGCGCGGAGGGCACATTTTCTTTGGAAGTCTTCACACCGCCATCGGTTCGCCTCACGCCGGCGACGGTGCGGGCGGCGCTCACCAAGTCTTCCCAGAAGTAACACGTACCAGTCATTTGCTGCTGCCATGAAAAAGCTTTTGTTATTTTTGGGACTATGCGGCCTTGCCGCCCGTCTTCTTGCGCTCAGCCCGGCACCGTACACTGAGGGCGTCAGTTTCTCTTTCCGACTGGCGGGCACGGGGAACGGGACGATGACGATATATGGCGAGGGTAGCTCGCCGGCGGTCACCCACAGCGTGGCGGGCACCACAAGCGAGTCTCCCACCACCGACACAGCCTGGCTGCGTCCCGGACAGGAGTACCGTGTCAATTTCCAGGGAAGCGGCGCTTCCGAATACTGGATGAGCTACGTAGCCCCAACGGGCTACACTCTGTTTATCGATCGCAAGCCAGGCACGCTTTCGTATAGCAACACCGGCGGTGGTTCCTACAGCGACGATTACATGATTCAGCTCCAGCCGGAAGCCAGTCTCTCGGCGGCGGATTTTGGCAGCTTCAGCGGAATCGATCTCGGCAAGTCGGTCACGTGGGAAATCGGTCTCGGCAGACTGCACGATGGCCGCAGCGCCGGCCGCATCATTTTCAAGCAGTCTGACCTCACAAATTCACCCGCCAATCGCGATCGACTCTACTACAGTCCTCCGATGAGTTACGGAGAGACCTGGTTGTTCTACGATGGTCCCTCCAGCCAGCGGCTCCGACAGGTTTTGGTGCCGCAGGGCATGGTGGACATTGTGGACGATGGCGTCGGCGGCTATTTCTTCAAGCTGTACACGCCCGCTGACGTTGAGGGATCGCCGGGCAATCCCAGCATCTTGCACAATTCGCCGTGGCGCACGATTCACGTCGAGTCCCCCTCCAGTGACCAACTTCGCGTGACCGACACCGAAGGCGGCGTCTCGCGCATTTCACTTGTCGGGGCCAGTTCCTCCGTCAGCGGCACCTACACGTGGACGCTGCAGGAGGGCGATGTAAGCGGCTGGGTGCGGACCACAGAGCACAACAGCTCCACCACGACGATCTCGGGAGTCACGTATCGCGACGTAGTTGTTACGACCCGCACCGGCGGATCTTCCGGCACGATCGTGGGCAAGTCCAAGTACCGCTACACGCCCTTTGCCTGGGGCGAGGAACTGACTCAGGTGATCGCCGACCCCGATACCGCGGCGCTGACGAAAACGCTGACCTACTATACCAACGCGAGTGACTGGGGAAATTTCCGCCGGTTGAAGTCGGTTACCGAAGCCACCGGCAACTGGACCGCCTGGCAGTATTACGACGACTGGGACCGGCGCGGGCAGCTCAAGTACAAGTTCTCGCCGTACCTTAATGCGCCGGCAACGGTCACGCTCGATCCGGCACAAGGGACGGTCAGTTACTTCGAATACGCGGCCGACTGGACCGGCCGCTATACGCGACCGACACTTCTACAGGAGTCCGTCAACAACACCGTGACCGGGAAAACGGTTTCCAGCTATTCCGACATTGTCGGCTTTGGCTGGCCGCGCGAAACCGTCAGTTCGAACCGGTATCGCGACGCCTCCAACTACCACACGGACTACGTGGAAAGATTCCGCATGGACGCGGGTTGGGATTTCCCCGGCATGCCCTACCAGCAGTATACGCCGGATCAGGCAAAGACTGTCTGGAGTCAGGAAAAGGGCGATTACAACCTAGCGACCCGGACGTTTACGGTCGGCGCCGGCTATCAATGGAGGCAGATCTCGATCAAGGGTTCTACCACCAGCACAGGCGCGGACTATATCGGTTCCTGGGATGGCCACAGTTTCATTGGAATCCACGTCCTAGCCAACCGTTCGACAATGGATGTTCTCATCAAGGATCTGGCCGGTAATACCGTTCGCACCGAAACGTGGGTCTATACCGGCTCGGGCTCTTTCGCGCGCGTGGCGTGGGAGGACTTCGTCTACGATCAGGCAGGCCGATTGTACTTACGTGTCGCCAGCAACGGCGCCACCACGGCCAACACCTACGCGAACGGCCGCCTCATGAGCACGATCGACCCGACCGGCGTTGAAACGCAGTTCACCTACGATGGACTGGACCGGGTGCTGACGAGTGTGAAGAAAGGCGTGGCGGCGTCCGGCAGCTACGCCGCGCAAGGCGACGTCACGACGACCTATACGTACGACGGGATGAACCATATCACCCAGACCGTGGTTTCCGGCGGCGCGCTGTCGCTAACCACTTCGGCGGCGTTCGATTTGGCGGGCCGGCCCACCAGTGCCACGGTTCCGGGTTCGCCCACCGTGCTCACCACGACTTATGCATACACGTCGGGCGGCAAAATTGTTACGGCCAATCTGCCCGACACCGCGACGAAAATTACCGAAACCTATCTCGACGGTCAGGCCAAGTCCGTTACCGGCACGGCCGTCGTGAGCCAGGTTTTCACGTATGGTGTGGAAAGCGGTTCGGCTCGGAAATACGTGCAGACGGTCGTCGGCGGAGAAACTCAGGCGGCGATCACTGCATACGCCGATTGGCTTGGCCGCAAGGTGGAGGAAAAGAGGCCGGCCTGGACTTCGGGAACCACGGTTTCTCAGCTCTGGTTCTACAACGCGTCCGGCCAGCTTTGGAAATATACCCAACCCGGATTGGCCAATACGCTGTACGTCTACGACACCCTCGGTGTTCGCACCCAGGACGGTCTCGATATCAACGGCAACGACGCGCTCGATGCCGCGTCCAATGATCGCATCGTCGGCTACGGCGGGGGAATCTACACCTACGACAGTGGGGTCAGCTGGTGGAGCGAATCGCACACCTACACCTACGCCACGGCCAGCAGCGGAACCGTCACCAACAACACCAGCCAGCGCTTCGCGCGGTTGAACGGTCTGGCCACCAATTGCCAGAGCGAGGTCGTGACCAAGGACATCTTCGGCAACAGCACGACCTCGACCATAACTGTGGATCGCACTGCCAAGAAGGTCACAGCGTCGACCGATACGCCCGATTCCAACGTCAACGCCGTGCAGATTTCCTACAACGGCCTGCTGATGGAGTCGACGGATACCACCAACCTGAAGACGACCTTCGGCTATGATGCGCTGGGGCGTCCGGTGACCTCTGTCGATCCGCGCAAGGGCACGACGACCACGGCCTACAAGTCGGGCTCCAGCCAGGTCGATTGGGTAAAAGATCCTGCCAACGTCGCGCAGGCCACCTACACCTACGAGGCCGGACGGGTCAAGACGGTCACCGACGCCTTGGGCAAGGTGTCGCGCTTTGACTACAACGCTCGCGGCCAGACATCTCACGAATGGGGCGACACTGGATATCCGGTCGAGCACCTCTACGACAACAGCGGCCGGCAAACGGAAATGCACACCTACCGTGGCGGTACGGGCTGGACGGCATCGGCTTGGCCCTCAGGCACGGTGGGCACTGCTGATGCCACTTACTGGACCTTCCACGCCCGAACCGGCCTGCTGCAGTCCAAGACTGATGCCCAAAACCATTCGGTCAACTACACCTACACCCAGGCCGGCCAGATCGCGACCCGCACGTGGGCGCGCGGCGTCTCGACGACGTACGCCTACAGTGGGACCACGGGTGAATTGTTGACCGTGGACTATTCCGACTCCACTCCCGACTTGACCTTCACATACAACCGCCTTGGCCAGCAGAGTACCGTGTCCGACGTCACCGGTACTCGCACTTTCACTTATAACCTCGGTGGCACTCTCGAACTTCAGAATGAAATCCTGCCGTACGGTTTCTGGGGAGACTGGCGGATCACCCGCGGCTACGACACAGCCTCGGGCGTCGTCGGCCGCTACAACCATCTTGGGGCCGGCAGCGCGAGCAGTCCGTACGGCTACGACGTGAGCTATGGCTTTGATTCCAAGGGGCGCCTGAATACCACCTGGCTTTTCGGCTACACGTATACGGCTAATTCCAACCTGATCGCCTCGACCTCGTATTCCGGGTGGAACTTCACGGATACCCGCACGTACGACGCGACCCACGACTGGATCGACAGTCGGGTTATCACCGGCAGTTCACCCACACCTCCGAAGGCCAGCTTCGCGTACGACCAGGATGCGATGGGGCGTATCACCGCCGTGAACAAGACGGGGGACCTCTTCAATGTCTACGGCGACGGCGCGCAGGGCTTGGCCACCGGTCTCGCGTACAACGATCGCTCGGAATTGACTACGGAGTTCACGCTGCTAGGCGGCACACCCACCGTGCTCACCGGCCGCAACGACAGCTATTCGTTCGACAACATTGGCAACCGGACGGGCTTCACTCACAACAGCAACACCGCCCTCTACACCGCCAACAACCTGAACCAGTACACGCAGCGGACCGTGCCGGGGATCTTTGACGTCGCGGGCTCCGCCGCCGCAGCAGCAACCGTGACGGTCAATAGCTCGTCGAGCGGCGTCTATCGACACGGACCCTACTTCTTCGACTCCTTCCCGATGTCGAACAATCCGAATGCCGCCTACAACTCCAGCCTGCCGGTTTCCGATGGTACCACGACGACCAACCTGACCGCCTTCGTTGCCGGGACGCCCGAGGCGATGACTTACGACAACGACGGCAACCTGCTCACGGATGGACGGTGGAGCTACACCTATGATGCCGAGAACCGCTTGATGGCGATGGAGACGAACGTATCGGCCATCACTGATCCGGGCAAAAGAAAGTTGGAATTCAAGTACGACTATCTGGGCCGGCGGGTGTACAAGCTGGTTCGCACCTTCAACGGCACGAGCTATACCACGGTCGAGACTGAGCTGAAGTTTACTTACGATGGCTGGAACGTGATCTGGGAGGGCGGAACCATCAACGCCACGTCCGTCACCCGCGCGTATGTCTGGGGCCTGGACCTTTCGGGTACCTTCCAGGGGGCCGGCGGCGTGGGCGGCTTGCTCGCGGCGTTCGATAGCACCGTTGGCGAATGGTGCGCCCCGGTCTACGACGGGATGGGCAACATCCATGCCATGCTGAAGAGCAGCAATGGCTCGATCACTGCCGCGTTCGAATACGACGCCTTTGGCCGGACGCTGCGCGAATCGGAAACGAACGCTGGCAATTTCCCGTTCCGCTATTCCACGAAGTACACCGACATAGAGACGAGCCTCGTTTACTACGGCCTAAGATATTACTGCCCCTCCCTCGGTCGCTTCATCAACAAGGACCCGATTGAGGAAAAAGGCGGGCTGAATCTCTACGCTTTCTGCGCCAACAACGGCGTGAACAAATGGGATGTGCTGGGTCAGCACGGAGCCGGCGATCAATATCGGGACCAGATCGACTACTACAATAATCTGGGCCGAGACTTGACGCAGGAGGAGCAGGATGACCTGAACTACAGTCAATCGATGCTCGGGCAGATCGACGCTTACGATATCTCTCCAAATGCCGGCTATACGCGGCCGAGTGAAACAATAGATGCTCAGTATTTTTATCGCTCAAGCTCGAGCTTGAGCAGCTTCTACAGTGCGGCATACACGCTCGGCGTATCTGGAGCCTACACAGAGAGTGGTAAGTTTGTCCACGTTCCAGCCGGGACTACGACGCAAGATTTCGACGATGGGGGCAAATATGCGAATGGAATGTATGCTGTTCCAACGGCCAACGGATCGATGGCAGGAGTTGACGCTACTGCAGCGAAGAAAATCGCGAACGAGGTTGTGGCGGCGACGATCGATGGCAGCTACGACTACTTACTTGCTCAAAATAATTCACGGGGACCCGCCAGCAGACCTCCTAACCCATTTGAAATTGAAATGGGGTTAATGCGGCGGATAAATCGAGAGCGCGACCCCGTTAGAAGGGATCGGCTACAGAGCGAATTGGAGGTGTTTAGAACAGTTAACAATATTAGGCCGCCGGTGATGCCTAGTGATCTTGAATTCCGCGCACCCGGATCGCCTCCGACTATTGCAGAAACGCTCGCCCGGATCGCACGTCAAGATCTTGGACTAGGCCGCAATGACGGTAGAGTATTTGAAAATCGTCCCGATCCAAATACAGGGCAACGTCCGCTGCCACCAAATGTGGATCCGAGCTATTATCGAGAATATGTTAATCCCGTCTCTGGTTTTCCACTTCCCGGCCGAGAGCGAATTATAATCGGCGGAAACGGAGAAATCTATTATTCGCCAAATCACTACGAACCACCGATAATCCCCAATCCACCGCGGCCTCCGGCACCTCCAACGATCCAACCGACGCACTAGATAGCCGTAAACCAATTCTCATCGACATGTCTCATATTTCTGAAATCGGTATTCCCGAGAAGAGCTCGATTACTGTCCAGATACCCGCTGGCGTGAATTCGGTGGGAGAATTGATCTCTAGCATAGCTACGCAGCTGAAATTTCCGTATCGACACGCCGAGAATTGGAACGCTCTGTTCGACACGCTTTGTGACCTAAGTTGGGTCCCTCAGAGAACGGTTATTATCAATCACGAAGGGCGTCTCGAACTACTGCCAGAGCAACTGACTGAATATTATCGTGTTCTGAATGATTCGATGGATTCCTGGCGCACGGAAAGAGGCGATCATGAATTGATCGTTCATTTTCCTGCCAACTGAGGCCACATAGTGATTCTCGCGCATCGCCTGTACAACATAGATCGGGATGCATAATTTTTCGGCGGAACAAATGTCACTATTTGGCGGGCATTTTGGAGGCAGCATATTGCACGCATTGTCACGCGAGCAGCAGACTCTACTAAGCACGCACGCCGCGCTCGGTCCTTGGGTTATGAGTCCACCTGCGGAGCTCGCTAGTGTGGGAAAAATGTAGTAGCTTCAGATGGTCCCTATGATACTAGTGCCCCGTGGGGGCACCGTAGCAATTCCGCGCGCCGGAGGTTACTGATACCGAATGCGCCTTACGAGCACCTCGCCAGGTCGATCAGTCTTAGGTTTCTCACCGAACGCTACCGTCTGATCGACTTGGGCGATCCAGAAGCCGCCGGCATGTGCCGGGCCGAGGAACTCCCACACGGTCGTTCTTGGGACGAATACATTTTGGGAAACTTCTTGATCGAAATAAAAGTGATCATTCAACGACAGTTCTTGGAGCGGCATGGGTGGGGATAGATATTGCATGGTTCGACTGACGTAGAAGTCTTAGCTCGCGCGCACAAAAGGTTTTTGTCGCATTTTCCCAAGTATCTGACTTATCGGGGCCTTACCGATGCGTGAGTGCACATTCGTCCCTCAGCTGTCGACCCTAACTATCGTCATCGCGTTATGCCACTTCCGTTATGCCACATCGCTGCAAAAAATGGCAAAAAGTGGATAACAACTGAAATGCCTTTGGCTTAGTTTGCACTCTGTAGAAACAAACAGAAAGAAACGGAAATAAATGAGAATTTACTTCATGGGCGTTTGCGGGACGGCGATGGGCAACGCGGCGCTGCTGGCCCGCGCGGCCGGACACGAGGTCTCGGGCGCCGACACCGGAATCTATCCACCGATGAGCACCGTGCTGGCCGAGGCCGGCATCACGTTGCTCGATGGCTACGACCCGGCGCGCCTCGAAAAGTCGAAGCCCGACCTCGTCGTCATCGGCAACGCGATGTCGCGCGGCAACCCCGAGGTCGAGTGGCTGCTCGACACCCGGGCGCTGGTGTTCACGTCGCTGCCGGCGTTCCTGGCGGATTTCGTGCTGAAAGGTCGCAAGAACATCGTCATCGCGGGCACGCACGGCAAAACAACCACGACCTCGCTCACCGCGTTCCTGTTGCGCGAGAACGGTCGCGATCCGGGCTTCCTGATCGGCGGCGTGCCGGTCGATCCGCCGGTGGGCAACCACCTTGGCAAGGCGGCGGATCCGTTCGTGATCGAGGGCGACGAGTACGACAGCGCGTTCTTCGACAAGCGCAGCAAGTTCATCCACTACGCGCCGCACATCGCGGTGCTCAACAATCTCGAGTTCGACCACGCCGATATTTTCCGCGACCTGCAGGACGTGCAGCGGACGTTTCTCCATTTGACGCGCATCGTGCCGCGCCAGGGCTGGATCGTGCTGAACGGCGACGACGAAAACCTTCGCGCCCTCGGCCCGCTCAACTGGACGCGTGTCGTGCGCGTCGGCACCGGCGAGAAAAATGACCTGCGCATCGTCGACTTCGCCGAAACGGCGGCGGGTGCCAGCTTCAAGCTGGCCTGGCGCGGTCTCCTGTGGACCGAGGTGAAATGGTCGCAGCCGGGAATTTTCAACGCGCGCAACGCGGCGATGGCGGCGTGCGCGGGGCTGCTCGCAACGGAGGCGAAACAGATCGAGACCGGCTTGCAGACAGGCTCGACGACCGTCGAGGAATCCGCGCTACGCTCGTTCAAGCTCGAGGCGTTGTCGCGCTTTCGCGGCGTGAAACGCCGGCAGGAACTGCTCGTCGACACGCCGAAGCTCAAGGTCATCGAAGACTTCGGCCATCACCCGACCGCGCTGGCGGAAACGCTGCAGTCGTTCCGCGCGCGCTTCGCCGGCCACGTGATCCACGCGGCGTTCGAGCCGCGCAGCAACACCTCGCGGACGAAGATCATGCAGACCGCGTTCATGCGCGCGCTGGCACTGGCGGACGAAGTTTATCTCGGCGCCGTCGCGAACGCGCAGAAGCTGAAGCCGGAGGAACGCTTCGATGCGGATGCGCTGATGCAATTCCTCGAGATGCAGGGCGTGCACGGCCATACCGCGCCGACCAACGCGGCGCTGCTTGAAAAGCTGGTCGCGAACACCAAGAACGGCAGCGGCAAGCCCCAGCTCGTGGTGTTCTTCACCAATGGGTCGTTCGACGGGATCATCCAGCAGTTCGCCGGGAAGGCTGTTTGACGACGATCCAACAGAGGAATTAGGAATCCAGGAAGCTAGGAAAGGATGGAACCAGTTCCGGGGTTCTTGGCTTCCTAATTAGACTTCGGTGAGTTTTTCGCTGGGTTCGGGATGACAGGATAGGACGTTCGCGTCCGACACGGAGGTCGACCCTCCACGGATCCAATCCGTGTTTATCCGAGCAATCCGTGGTTAAAAGAAATCACGGCCAGCGTGGCTTGAACGCGCGACGGAGCGCGCGTTCCACCTCACTGCGCTTGCTTCGCGACTTTGTAGACGACCGGTTGCTCGCCGGAGGGCAGCGCGAGGAGGTCGTAGTCGTGGAAGGAATTGATCGTGACCTCGGTGAACTCGCCAACCGGGAGGTCGCGCGAAACGTACACGCGACCGTCGATGTCGGGCGCGTCGGCTTCGCCGCGGGCGACGCCGGGTTCCTCGACGAGGATCTTGAGGCGGCGGCCGACGTACGATTTGGAAACGTCGCGGGCGATTTCCTGCTGCAGCGCCATCGCCTTGTGCCAGCGGGCTTCCTTTTGTTTCGGCGTGAGCTGCTGGTCCATTTTCGCAGCGCGCGTGCCTTCCTCCTGGGAGTAGCGGAAGACGCCGAGACGTTCGAAGCGGGCGTCCCGGATAAACTGGCAGAGCTCGTCGACGTCCGCGTCGGTTTCGCCGGGGAAGCCGACGATGAAAGTGGTGCGAATCGCGATGCCGGGGATGCCGGCGCGGATGCGCTTGATGAGATCGCGGATGTAATCGCCGCTCGTCTCACGCTGCATCAGACCGAGCATGTGGTCGCTGATGTGCTGGAGCGGAATGTCGATGTAGCGCGCGACCTTCGGGCACTCGGCGATCGTCTTGATGAGTTCGTCGCTCCAATGCGCCGGGTGCGTGTAGAGCAGGCGGATCCAGAAGTCGCCTTCGATGGCATTGAGCTGGCGGAGCAGGGTGGTGAGCGCGGTGCCGCGCGATGAGTCGACCGGCGTGCGGGGGTTCGGACGCTGCTCCCACGTGTCCATGCCGAAGAAAGTCGTGTCCTGGGAAATCAGGTTGATCTCCTTCACGCCCTCGCGGACGAGCTGGCGCGCCTCGGCGACGACGCTCTCAACCGTGCGGCTGCGGTGCCGGCCGCGGATCTGCGGGATGATGCAGAACGTGCACGGGTGATTGCAGCCCTCGGCAATCTTGATGTACGCAAAATGTTTCGGCGTGAGCCGGAAGCGCGGCGTGTCGTAGTCCGGGATGTAGGTCGACCGGCCCTCGATGAACGACACCGGCTTGTCCTTCTTCCCGCGTTCCTTCTCGTAGATCTGTTCGATGATCGGCGCGACCTTCGTGATCTGGTCGAGGCCGATGAAGGCGTCGACTTCCGGCATCGCGTTCGGCAGGTCCTTGGAGAACCGCTGCGACATGCAACCCGCGACGATCAACTTCTGCTCTTTGCGGCGCTTGCGCATGCCGCGGTTCTGGTGGACCTCCAGGATGTGGCCGATCGACTCCTCCTTGGACGAGTCGATGAACGAGCACGTGTTCACGATCACCACGTCGGCCTTCTCGGCTTCGGGGATGACCGTCATGCCGGCCTGGTGGAGGTGGCCGACCATGATCTCGCTATCGACGAGATTCTTGGCGCAACCGAGGGAGATGAGGCTGACCTTGATCGACATAACAAAAAGGCGCCCGGCGGCGGGACCGCGGGCGCACTCGGGAAACCGGTGGTGGCGCGGCCTTACTTCTTCTTCTTGGCGGCGTTGATCTTGGCCTTGCGGCGCTTCTTCAGCGCGACCCGGCGTTTCTTCTTGATGACCTTGTTGTATTGTTTGCCCATGGATTTTTTATGGATGAGGGGTCATTTGTGCCCGAAAACGCGCGCAATAGTCAAGCGCCGGACTTGGGAGCCAATCTTTGCGTAATACGCAAAGAAACTTGGGGCGTCCCCATCAATGGCTATCCGGAAAACCTTGCGTATTACGCAAAGGTTGTGGAGCCCGGCGGCGGACGATTCGCGGAGGGTCTTGGCGTCATTCACCCGGCGATGACCGGTCGGGTGCCGCGCGTCGCCCACGGCGACTTTTGCGTATTACGCAAAGGTTGAGAGCGAACTGACCGGTGGGGCGCCGAGGGGAGTTTGCGTATTACGCAAAGGTCGGGGCGGGCGGAAGCGCCTCGTGATTGGGGCGATCCGGCGAGCCTAATAGCGCGCGAGCGTCGGATCGATGACTTCGGCCCAGGCGTCGATGCCGCCCGCCACGTTGGCGACGTTGGCGAGGCCTTGCGCGCGGAGGAATTGCGTCACGCGCAGGCTCCGACCGCCGACGTGGCAGAGCACGAGCACCGGCCGGTCGGTGGGGAGGTCGCCGATCGATTCCGGAATGCGACGCATCGGGATGTGCCGGGCGCCCGGAACCTGGACGATTTCGAGTTCGAACGGCTCGCGCACATCGACCAGCACGGCACCTTCGCGCAGCAGTTGCGCGGCGGTGGTGACGTCGATTTCCAGTGGCAGTTCCATGGCCGGGCCGCGCACCATGGGTGCCAGCGGCGGAAAAGCAAAAACATAGTTCGCCTTGACCCGTGCGCCGAGGCGGAAATCGTAGCAGCATGTCAGAACGTTTTGTTGTCATCATGGCCGGCGGGCGCGGAGAGCGGTTCTGGCCGCAGAGCCGCGTGGCAATGCCCAAGCACCTGCTGCCGATCGTCGGCGACACTCCGATGCTGACCCAGACCGTCGAACGCGTGCTGGGCGTGGCGCCGAAGGAAAACGTTCTGGTGATCACCACCCAGGCGCAGTTGCCCGGCGTACGCAAAGCCTGCCCGCAGCTGCCCGTGGCGAACCTCATCGCGGAACCGACGGGACGCGACACCGCCGCCGCCACCGGCCTTGCGATGCTGCTCGTGAAGCAGCGCAGTCCGACTGCCGCGTTCGCAATGTTGCCGGCGGACCACGTCATCCACGACGTGATGAAGTACCAGACGGAATTGAAAGTGGCGTTCGAGACCGCGGAAGAGTCGGACGTGCTAGTGACGCTCGGGATCAAGCCGACGGAGCCCGCCACCGGCTTTGGCTACATCCAGAACGCGGGGCTGTGGAAAAACGTGGCGGGTCACGACGTGTTCAAGGTGGAGCGATTCGTCGAGAAACCGAACCACACCACGGCGGTCCGCTACCTCGCCGCCAACAAGGCGAGCGGCAACACCGAGTATTTCTGGAACGCGGGCATGTTCGTCTGGCGCGTGCCCGTCGTGGAAGCCGCCTTCAAGCAATGCGCGCCCGACCTGCACGCGGGCCTCGTGCGCATCGAAGCCGCCGCCGCGCGGATCGGCTGGGAGCAGGCGCTGGCGGCCAGCTATCCCGACTTGAAGAAGATTTCCGTCGATTACGCGCTGATGGAAAAATCGCCGAATGTCGTCGTGGTTCCGACCACGTTCGACTGGGACGACGTGGGCTCGTGGCCCGCGGTGGCGAAGCATTTCCCGCGCGACGATGCGGGCAACGTCCTGCGCGGCCTCGCGATGGTCGAGGGCGGCACGAACAACGTCGTCGTCTCCTCTGATGGTCACCTGACCGCCGTGGTCGGAGCCAGCGACCTCGTGGTCGTGCACACGGCCGACGCCACGCTCGTCTGCACGAAGGAAAAGGCGCAGGAAATCAAGGCGCTGCTGCAACGGCTCGGCGCCGATCCGAAAACGCAGAAGCATCTCTGACATGCGCTGCCTGGGCATCGACTACGGCGCGAAGCGCGTCGGTCTCAGTCAGGGCGACGAGGTGGGAGTGGCGACGCCGCTGCCCGCGCTGACCGATGCCGCCGAGGAGGCGCGTTGGGAAAAAATGGCCGCGGTCGTGAAGCAGCGGCGCATCACGGACCTCGTCGTGGGCTATCCGTACAACATGGACGGCTCCGCGGGATTCAAGGCGAAGGAAGTCGATGCCTTCGTGGCGAAGTTGAAGGAGAAGTTCGGCCTGCCGGTGCACCTGGTCGACGAAACGCTCACCAGCTACGCGGCGGAGTCGACGATCGCGAAGAAGGACCGCCGCGGCGTGCGCGACAGCGGTCTGATCGACTCGCGCGCCGCGACGATCATCCTGCAGGATTTTCTCGATCAGCATGCGCCGCCGCAACCGCCGGAGGCCGGCGGTTGAACCTCCAACCTCCAACATTCAACTTCCAACTTTCAGGCGAACACATGAACTTGGAGGTTGGACGTTGAGGGTTGAACGTTGAAAGTTTTGCTCCCGCCTACCGTGAAATCCGTGGTTGAAAACTCCCAGCGCTGGAAGTGCGTCGTCGCCTACGACGGCACGACATTTCATGGCTGGCAGAGCCAGGAAGGCGGAAACACGGTCCAGGATCTGATCGAGCGCCAGCTGAAGAAGATCTTCAAGGAGCCGCGGCGGATCGAGGGCAGCGGCCGCACCGACTCCGGCGTGCATGCCCTGGCGCAGGTTTTTCATTTCGATGCGGCGTGGACCCATGGTGCGGAGAAACTGCGGCGCGCGCTCCAGGTCGGTCTGCCGCGTTCCATCCAGATAAAGTCGGTGCGCGCGGTCGGGCCGAAATTTCATGCGCGTTTCGCCGCCAAGGGCAAAATCTATCGTTATCACCTCGACCTTGGAGAAGGCAGTCCCTTCGTGCAGGCCTATTGCTGGATCCTGAACCGGGAATTGAACTGGCCGGCGGTGCGCGCCGCCGCGGCGGTGCTAAAGGGCAAGCACGACTTCTGGGCGTTCTCGGGCGAGAACGACCGCACCTACGAAACCACGGTGCGCGACCTGCGCCGGGTGCAGATCGCCCGTCGGGGCAGCAAGGTTACCTTTACCTTCGAGGCCGATGGCTTTCTCTACAAGATGGTGCGCAGCCTCACCGGAGCGCTCGTCAATGTCGGCCTGGGCAAGCTCACGGTGGCGGAAGTCGCGGCCCTATTGAAAAGCCGCCGCCGCATTCCGGCCGTTCAGACGGCGCCGCCGCAAGGACTGTTTTTGGTCAGGGTGATCTACTAGGCGGCGACGATGAACGCGACGCTGCGGCACGCCTGGCGCGATACCCTCGACGTGGTGTTTCCGCGCAGCTGCGTGAACTGCGAGGGGCTGGTGGAAGACGGCAGGTTGCGCCACCTGTGCGTCGCCTGCGAAAAAACGCTGCACGTAGTCGATGGCCCGCATTGCACGACATGCGGTCATCCGTTCTACGGCGAGATGGTCGGCAACCGGTTGTGCCCGCACTGCGAAGCGCTGGTGCCCGAATTCGGCGAAGGCCGCACCGCGGTATTATTGAAGGGATCGGCGCGGTCGCTCGTGCACGCGTTGAAATACCATCGCGGGCAGCATGTGCTGGAAGACATCGCCACGATCATGGCGGTTGCGCCGGGTTACACCGCGTACCTGCAAAATGCCGTGCTAGTGCCGGTGCCGCTGCATGCGCGCAAATTGCGCGAGCGCGGCTACAACCAAAGCCGCCTCCTGGCGGAATGCTGTGTCGACGCGTTTGCCGCCGCCGACGGCATCGACGCGCCAAATGCGCCGCGCATCGAGGAACTGCTGCGCCGTGTTTTGGACACCGAATCGCAAACTCATTTCGATCGCGCGACCCGCCAGCTGAACTTGAAAAATGCCTTTGCTTTGGCCCCCCGGGCAGCCATAAACCCCGGCAAACGCTACGTCCTCATCGATGACGTCTTTACCACGGGCTCTACTCTCAATGCTTGCGCTGCAGTCATGCGACGCGCGGGTTGCGTGAGCTTGGATGTGATCACCTTCGGTCACGGTTGATTTGCTTCCCTCTGCCATGTCACATTTTACAAAGCCGAAGCTAGCGGCTTCAAAAAAGAAAAAGAACATTCCCGAAGGCCTTTGGACCAAGTGTCCGGTGTCCGGCGAGATCGTCTTTAACAAGGACCTCGAAGCCAACCTCATGGTGGTGCCGAAGAGCGGCTACCATTTCCCGATCGGTTCGCGCGAGCGCATCGCGGGGCTCACCGATGCGGGGTCGTTCGAGGAGTTTGACGTGAACGTGAAGTCGGCCGACCCGCTCCAATTCGTGGACTCGGCGACTTACCCCGATCGCATCAAGAAATACGAGAAGGCGAGTGGCCTCCCCGAGGCTGTGATCTGTGGCACGGGCAAGATCCGGGGCATTCCCGTTTCGCTGGCCGTGATGGATTTTCGCTTTTGCGGCGGTGCGATGGGCGCGGCGGTCGGCGAAAAAATCACCCGCGCGATCGAACGCGCGCTGAAGAAGAAAATTCCATGCATCATCGTCAGCGCCTCCGCGGGCGCGCGCATGCAGGAAGGTATTTTCAGCCTGATGCAAATGGCGAAGACCAGCGCTGCGCTCGGCCGGTTGAGTGACGCCAAGCTGCCGTACATTTCCGTCCTGACCGATCCGACGACCGGTGGCGTGTCGGCGAGCTTCGCCACGCTGGGCGACGTGATCATCGCCGAGCCGGGCGCGCTCATCGGCTTCGCCGGCGCCCGCGTCATCAAGGAGACGACGAAGCAGACGCTGCCCGCCGGTTTCCAGACCGCGGAATTCCTCTTCAAGAAGGGATTGATCGACCAGATCGTCAGTCGCACGGACATGCGCGACCGCCTGTACAACATCCTTTCGGTGCTCTACACGCGCAAAAAGCCGGTTGAAAACAACTGAGACCGGGAGCGGACGCCCCGATGAATGTTGAGCGTTCAATGTTGAATGTTGAGCGTTCAGTCGCGCCGGCACCGCCGGCGCCGCCGGCCGATTACGCGGCGGTCACCGAGCACCTCTTCGCGCTCAAGAGCGTGGGCGTGCGATTCGGCGTCGACCGGATGCAGCACTTGGTCGCCGAGCTCGGACACCCGGAACGAAGCTACCCGGTGGTTCATATCGCGGGCACGAACGGCAAGGGCTCGGTCTCCGCGATGGTCGAGTCGATTCTCCGCGCGGCCGGCTGCCGCACCGGTCTCTATACGTCGCCGCACCTGGTGAAGCTCGGCGAGCGCGTCCAGGTGAACCGGCAGCTTCTGACCGAGCAGGAAATTGTCGCGTACACCAAGGAACTCTCCCCCGTCGCCCAACGCCTGGCCGCGACCGGTCCCGACGAGCACCCGACGTTCTTCGAGTTCATGACGGCGATGGCGTTCCTGCAGTTCGCGCGCCGGAACGTCGACGTGGCGGTGATCGAAGTCGGCATGGGCGGACGCCTCGATGCGACCAACGTCGTCCAGCCCGAGGTTACGGTGATCACTTCCATCGGCCTCGACCACATGGAACAGCTCGGCGATAACGTCGCCAAGATCGCGCGTGAGAAAGCAGGCATCATCAAACCCGGCCGGCCGGTCGTGATGGGACGGCTGCCCGCCGAGGCCGAGCAGGTCGTGCGCGAGGTGGCGCGCGCCCACCATGTCCCGGTGCACTCCGTGCGGGAGGTATTCGGCGAAAACCTGGCCGACTATCCCTCCACGAACCTCGAAGGCGACTATCAGCGTTGGAACGCCGCGACCGCGACGCTGGCGGTACGACTGTTGCGGGGGAAATTCCCGCTCGATGACGCCACCATCGCGCGCGGCCTGCAGCAGGTGATCTGGCCGGGACGCTGGCAGCGCACGAGCATCGGCGGACGGCCGCTGATTCTCGACGCTTCGCACAATCCCGAAGGCGCGCAGGTCTTGGAAAACAACCTGCACAAGCTGGTCGCCGCGGCGGGTCGCAAGCCGATCATCGTCACCGGCGTGCTGGGGGAGTTTCGCGCGCGCGCGTTGCTCGATGTGGTCTGCCGCTACGGCCGGGAAGTGCATCTCGTGCCGCCGCACCAGGAGCGCGCCTGCACCTACGAGCAGCTCGAGGCGATCGTCGATCCCGAGGTGAAGCCGATGCTGCGCCGGGCGACGCTCGAACAGATTTTTCCAGACGAACGCACGTGCACCCTCGGCGGTCCCGACGACATCGTGGTCGTCACGGGCTCGATCTATCTTCTCGGCGAGGTGCTCGCGCGCATCGAACCGAACCGCGGCGCGGGCGAGGGCAGGCTGCAGGATTTCTGAGCTTCGCTGTAGGGCGGGATTTCCAAATCCCGCCAGCCAGGCGATAGACTTTGGCGGGATTTGGAAACCCCGCCCTACAATCCCGCCTACAATTTCGCCACGTAGTCGATCGCCTGATTGGCGAGGCGCTGGCCGGATTTCACGCAATCCGGCATTGAAATGCCGTCGCGCGCATTGCCGCCGATGAAGATCCCGTCGTACTGCAGTTCGCAGCGCGTGAGCGGCTCCATGAAGCGCTCGTGCCCGAGATTGTATTGCGGGATGGCGCGCGGCCAGAACGTGTGGTGCGTGAAAACCGGGTCGCCCGTTACGCCCAGCAGTTCGCGCAGATCCGGCATCACGCGGGCGAGCAGCGCGTCGGTCGCCAGCCGGCCGGTTTCCGGCTGGCGCATGCCGCCGGCAAAGATCGTGAGCGCGACATGACCTTCCGGCGCCCGGCCGGGGAACAGCGTCGATGAAAACAGAATGCCGAGGCTTTGCCGCCGTTCCTTCGCCGGAACGAGTGCGCCGAAGCCGTCCAGCGGATGCGCGACCTGTTCGCGCTTGAAGCCAAGGAACAGGGAACTCACCGGCGGGTGCGGCTGGTTTTCCAGCGAGGCGAGCGGACGTTCGCCGAGCGTTCCGAAGACGAGTGATGCCAGGCCGCTCGCGGGCAGCGCGAGCAAAACGGCGTCGAACTCGCTCGTCTGCACGGCGTCGCCGCGGCTCCAGATGAGTTTCCACGGCCGGCCGGGAATGACGTTCGTCACCGCCGCGTCGGTCAGCACGCTGCCGGCCGGGAGCTGGGCGGCGATCGCGTCGGGCAGCGTCTGCAAGCCGGCGTCGAACGACACGATCGGCACAATGCCCGCCGCCTGGCCGCGGGCGCGGCGCTCCTTCGCTTCGGCGCGCATCCCGCGCAACAGCGAGCCGTACTGGCGTTCCAGCTGCCACAGCAGTGGAAAAGAATAACGCGTGGACAGTTTCTCGGGGTCACCCGCATAGACGCCGGCGACGAAGGGGTTCAGCGCGTAGTCGACGATTTCCTGCCCGAAATGCGCGGCGACGAACGCGGCGAGGTTGGTGTCCGTCGTGCGGATGCGCGGACGGTGCAGCAGTTCGAGAAATACCTTCAGCCGCGCGCGGAGGGAGAACAACGGCGAGGTCAGCAGGCCCGGGGGGGAAAGCGGCACCGGCACCAGTTGGCTGTTCCGCACAATGAAGCGTTTCTTGGCGTAGTCCGTGGCGAGTTGCTTGCGGTGGCCGATGCCGAGTTCCTCGACGAGTTGCGCGACCACCGGATGCAGCTGCAGCGAATTCGGTCCGCCTTCGATCATCCAGCCGTCGCGTTGCGTCGTGGTGATCGCGCCGCCGGTGCGCGGAGATTTTTCAAACAGCGTGACGCGGTGTCCGGCGCGGTGGAGCGCCCACGCGGCGGCGAGGCCGGTGATGCCGCCGCCGACGACTGCGATCGATTTGGAAGAGGGAGAGGTCACGACGGGTGGGCGAGCGGATGGTTATCGTGCGAGGCGGCAGTATTACTGACGCCACTGCGTGACAGTGGTCACCAGCGTTTCCATGCATTCGATGCGGGCGCTGGGCGTGATGCCGTGGCCCAGGTTGAAGATATGGCCGCGCGCGCTGCGCATGGTTTCGAGCAGCCGGGTGGCTTCGCGGCGGACGATCTCGGGCGTCAGGTTCATGAGCACCGGATCGAGGTTGCCCTGCAGGGCGACGTTGTCGGGGACGAGGCGGCGAACGACGCCGAGATCGACGGTCCAATCGACGCCGAGCACCGAGGCGCCGCTGAACGCCATGTCGGTCAGCTGCGTATTCGTGCCCTTGGCGTACAGGATCACGGGGAAATCCTTCGGCAGCGCTTCGATGATGCGTCGAATCCACCGCAATGACGCCGCTTCGTAATCATGGCCGGCGATGATGCCGCCCCACGAATCGAAGATCTGGATCGCGTCGGCGCCCGCCTTGATCTGCATCTGAAAATAGCCGATGAGCGCGACGGTGAGTTTTTCCATCAGTGCGTCAAAGAAGGCGCGATCGGAATAGAACACGGCCTTGCTGCGACTGAAGTCGTCCGCGCTGCCGCCCTCGAGCATGTATGTGGCGAGCGTCCACGGCGAGCCGCCGAAGCCAAGCAGCGCCTGGCCTTTCAGCTCGGCCTTCACCCGCGACAACGCCTGTCCGACATAGGCGAGGCGTTCGGCCACGCCTTGCGGATCGAGGCGGTCGAGTTGCGCCTTCGTTTCCAGCTGAAACTCCATCGCGATGCCGCCGGTGTCCTTGAAGCGGTAACCCTGGCCCATCGCCTCGGGGATGACGAGGATGTCGGAGAAGATAATCGCTGCATCGAGCGCGAAGCGCCGCAGCGGCTGCAGCGTGACCTCGGCCGCGAGTTCGGGCGTGCGCACCATCTCAAGGAACGAATGCTTTTCCTTCAGCGCGCGGTATTCGGGCAGGTAGCGGCCGGCCTGGCGCATGACCCAGATCGGGGGCCGGTCGAGCGGCTGGCAGGCGCAGGCGGAGAGGAAGCGTTCGCGGGAAGTCATGCCGAAAGTTGAGAGTTGAGGGTCAGGCACCGTTCACCCAGTCGCGCGGTTTCAGGAACACGTCGTAGAGCCGCGCCTCGGGCGTGCCGGCCGCCGGCTGCCAGTTGTAGCGCCACGTCACGAGCGGCGGCAGCGACATGAGGATTGATTCGGTGCGCCCGCCGCTTTGCAGGCCGAAGTGCGTGCCGCGGTCCCAGACGAGGTTGAACTCGACGTAGCGGCCGCGCCGGTAGAGCTGGAAGTCGCGCTCGCGTTGCGTGTGTGGCAGGGGCTCGCGCCGCTGCACGATCGGCACGTAGGCCGGCACGAACGCGTCACCGATGCTGCGCAGGAACGCAAAGCTGCGCGCAAACTCGAGCTCGTTGAAATCATCGAAGAAAATTCCGCCCACGCCGCGCGGTTCGCCGCGATGCTTGAGGAAGAAATAATCGTCGCACCATTTCTTGAACTTCGGGTACAGCGCGGCGCCGAACGGTTCGCAGGCGGCGCGCGCGGTGCGGTGCCAGTGCACGCAGTCCTCCTCGAAGCCGTAGTACGGCGTGAGGTCGAAGCCGCCGCCGAACCACCAGGTCGTTTCGCCCGCCATGAAGAAGCGCACGTTCATGTGCGCGGTCGGCACGTACGGGTTGCGCGGGTGAATGACGAGCGACACGCCCATCGCGTGATAGGGCTTGCCGGCGAGCTCGGGCCGGGCGGCGGTCGCCGACGGCGGCAATGCGGCGCCCGATACATACGAGAAACCGACCCCGGCTTTCTCGAACACCGCCCCGTCGCTCAACACGCGCGAGCGCCCGCCGCCACCTTCCGGTCGCGCCCAGGTGTCTTCCTGGAAGCGGCCGTTGTCGTCCTCGGCCTCGAGCGCGGCGCAGATGGAGTCCTGCAAGGCGAGCAGGTAGCTGCTGACGGCGTTGAGGTCGGGTGACATGCGGGCGATAGCTGAACAGAGCGGGAGGCCTTTGAAAAGCCGCGGTTGGAGGGAGTTCGAAGAATTTTGAAGGACGATTGTGAGGATAACCGCGACTGCAGTCGTGCGCTGCGCGTGATTTGTCCGCTAATACGCCGCAATTGCCCCGGTAGCGCCATTGGCGCTCTTGGATCGCGGCGCAATCCCGAGTTTGTCATCTATTAGATGACAAGTGGCTGTTTCGATTTCGACGTGCCTCGGGGGGCACGGCCGCTTGACGACTTTGGTAGGGTTCGGGGTGGACAGGGCCGGATGCCCGGTCTTTTGTGCCAGCCCCCGTCAATTGATGAACGAAGCCGCCCTCACGACCGTCGCCGCCATGGGATTCTCCGTGGCGTTTTTTCACGCCGCGATCCCGACCCACTGGCTGCCGTTCGTCCTCGTGTCCCGCAGCCGGAGCTGGAATCGCGGCAAGACGCTCGCGGTGTCGGCGTTTGCGGGGATCGGACACGTGGCGCTGACGAGCTTGATTGGGTTCCTGATCGCATGGTTTGGCTTCCAGCTCGACGAACGCGCGGAGGGTCTCTTCCCGAAAATCGCGGGCGGCCTGCTGCTGGCGTTCGGCGTATATTATTTTGTGCGGCAGTTGCGCGGCGGCGTGCTGCATCACCACGCGCCCGGCGGTGAGCACCAGGCCACCGAGCATTGCGGCCACGAGCACGGGCACAGTCACTGGGACGAAGAACTCAAGGACAGCCGCGTGTTCGCGGCGACGGCGGGGGATTGGGCCGCGATCAGCGGGCTCTTCATGATGCTCACGCTTTCGCCCTGCGAAGGCTTCCTGCCAATTTATCTTTCCGGCGTGCAGTTCGGTTGGCGCGGATTTGTGGTGCTCAGCCTGATCCTCGCCCTCGGCACGCTCGCCGGCATGATGATCTTCACCTGGCTGACGCTCGTGGGCATCGAACACCTGCCGGTGCAAAAACTCGAGCGCTACGAGGCGGGCCTGCTGGGGACGATTTTCGCCGTGCTCGGCGTGCTGACGATCGTGCTCGGGCACTGAGCTCGGGCGCCCAACGGATGGAGCGCGGCCTCTGGACGCGCTCGAACTCGCCCGGAGCCCGAGTTCCACCAAATGAAGCTCACTCGAACGACTTCACTGCGTCGGCGGTGAGCGTGTTCTTGTAGATCTCGCCGGCCTTCATCACGAACTCGACGCGCTCGAGCACGGTCACGTCGGCGAGCGGGTCGCCTTTGACCGCGATGAGGTCGGCGTAGAAGCCGGGAGCGAGCTGGCCGACCTTGTCCTGCCAGCCGAGCAGGTCGGCGGCGCTGGTCGTGGCAGCCTGGATGGCCTGCATCGGCGTCATGCCCCATTTGACCATGTGGAAGAATTGCTTGCCGTTCCAGCCGTGCGGGTAGACGCCCGAATCGGTGCCGTAAGCGATCTTGGCGCCGGCCTTGACGGCCTTCGCGAAGTTTTCGCGCTGGGTGCGGCCGACGAGGCGCTCCTTCGCGATGATGTTTTCCGGATAACCCATCTTGGCGTACTCGGCCAAGATATAGTCGTCGTTATAGATGTCGGGCACGAGGTAGGTGCCGCGTTCGATCGCAAGCTTGATGCCCTCGTCGTCAATGAAGCTGCAGTGCTCGACCGACGCCACACCGGCCTTGATGGCGAGTTTGATGCCTTCGGTGCCGTGCGCGTGCGCCGCGACCTTCTTGCCCCACATGGCGGCCTCGTCGACTGCCGCCTTCATTTCCTCGAGGGAATACTGCGGCGCTCCGACTGATTCCTCCTCGGAGAGCACACCGGCAGTGGCGAGGATCTTGATGAGATCGGCGCCGTACTTGACGTTTTCGCGGACTTTCTTGCGGACCGCGTCAATGCCGTCGGCGATGCCGTTGATGCCGTCGATGTGGACGTACGGCGACATGCGGTTGAGGTCGCCATGGCCGCCGGTGGCGCTGAGCGCCGGGCCGCTGGCGAGCATGCGCGGACCGGCAACCTTGCCCTCGTCGATCGCGCGCTTCAGCGCGAAGTCGGTATAGTTGTCGGCGCCGACATTGCGAATCGTAGTGAAGCCGGCGAGGAGCGTGCGGCGCGCGTAGATGTGCGAGGTGGTCGCCTCGTCGATGGGGCTCTTGCGGAAGATGTCCTCGTAGAAATTTTCCGGCTGGCCGGTGACGTGCGTGTGGCAGTCGATGAGTCCGGGCAACACGGTCACGTTGCCGAGATCGACGGTCTGCACCTTGGCATCGGCGGGCAGCGATTTCGCGAGATCGGCGGCGGCCACGATCGATTTCACGTGTCCGCGGTCGATGATGATGGCTTGGTTCTGCAGGACCGTGCCGGCCTTCGGATCGACGACGTGGGCGGCCTTCACCACCGTGAGCGCGGGCTTGGCGTCGGCGGGCGCCGGATCGGCGGCGAGCAATGAGCCAGCGAGGAAACCGGACAGGGCGAAAAGAGAGCGGAGTTTCATGCGCGTGTTGGTAGACGCGCGAGCCAAGCGGGCGGTTGCGCAAACGCAAGCCCGTGAGAGGGGAGGCCGACTCAGGCCGAGCGCGGAATATGCGAGTACAATGCGACGAGCGCCGCACCGATGGCCTGCGACAGCTCGCCGAGGGCGGCCGGGATAATCTTCACGTGATTCCGCTGCGGCGGCCAGAAATACGGCAGCGCGGCTTCGCGCAGGATCCGCAGGTAGCGCTCCCGGAACTCGGCGCGGGTCGCTTCCGGATCCATGAGCCCACCGCCGATCACGACGAATTCCGGATCGAGCGCCATCACGAGGTTCGCCACGTGGTAGCCGAGTGCGCGCGCCTGAAAATCGAAGATTTCCTGCGCCAGGGGATCGTCCTTCTGCGCCAGCGTGCGCAGCGAGAGCACGCGTTCCTTCGGGGGCAGGGTGGACGTGGCCAGCGGATGGTTTGGGTGCCGCTTTAACATTTCGTCGAGCAGTTGCGGCAGACCGGAAATCGTGGTGTACGCCTCGATACAGCCCCAATCGCGGCCGCAGCCGCACTTGAACGGCCGGACGTTGTCCAGCAGGTGAAGCGGCGCGGGCATGTGCCCCGCCTCCATGCCGGCGAGCGTGTCGCCGTCGAGCGGCAGACCGTTCGGGTCGACGTAAGCGGTGCCCAGTCCGGAACCGGGGGCGAGCAGGACGACACCCGCTTTCTTGCCCGCGCGCGCCCGGTGCGCCTCGGCCACGCCGCCGTAGTTGCCATCATTGCCGGCGACCAGCGGCACGGGACGCCCTGCGGCTTCGGCGAGCGCCTTGCTGTAGTCGGTGTGGAAATCCCAACCCGCGAAACTGGGCGGGAGATTGGCGGAACGTTCGAGGACGCCGTAGCGCTGGTAGGGGCCGGGGAGGGCCAAGCCCACGCCGCGCACCTGGTTCCACGTGAGCTTGTTTTCCGCGAGGAAACCGTTCACGCCGTCCACCCAGCCGCGGATCACCGCGGCCGTGCCGGCCTGCGAATTCGTCGAGCTCTGGCGCAGCTGGTGGGAGATGATCGAACCGTCGGCCCAGACGCCGCCGGTTTTTGAGGTGGTGGCGCCGCTGTCGGTGCCGATGAAAACTTCAGGAGCGGACATGATGCGGGAGGCGTGGGGTTGAGCGTAAGCGGATGCGCCGGAGAAAGCACGGGGCGGGCCCGAAGACAAGCCGGCGCGCCAGACAAACCGTCATAACTTATGCACGGTGAGCGCTAAACCAAGCCGGTCAACGCCCGGGAATTGAGATTGGTTTCCCGGCGAATTAAGTGCGTGGACGCATGGCGCAGCGCACGGCCCCGCCGGATTTCCGCCGACAAGCGGATATTACATGAGCGTTACGACCGCATGGGAAGGCGCCCGCGACGTTGAGTTCGCCCGGCGGGCGCGCAAGTTGGAACGCATGACGGCAGCAGTCGCAGCGAATGAGGCGCCGAAGTTGCGCGCCCTGGTTGGTCATCGGGAATTCGTCCGGGCCGAGGATACTCTCGAGACCGTGCACCAGCGCTTCGCGGCCGGACGCGGGGATTTCATGGCGGTGCTCGACGGGCGGAAATTGCTGGGGTTGTGTTCCCGCCGCGACCTGGGAACGCTGCTGGGCGCGCGCTACGGTTTCGCGCTGTTCGGGCGGGCGGCGGTTCGCGAGCACCTGACCAAGGACGCGATGCTGCTTGGGGTGGACGATGCGATGACCGGAGTGTTGCAGCAAATCTCCGCGCGCCGCGACGAGCACTTCTACGACGACGTGCTGCTGGTCGACGCGGCTGGCGATTTCCTGGGGTTGATCTACGTGCGGGAACTGGTGCGGGTGCAGACCGCGCTGCTGATGGGTAACATTGCGGAGCTCCACGAGAAGCAGGCGGAGCTCAACGCCCAGAACCGCCAGATGGAGGACGACCTGCGCATGGCGCGCGAGGTCCAGGTGGCGATGCTCCCGCGGGAGTTCCCGACGTGCAGCGCGGGGAACGGCCGGGCGCTTCGCTTCGCGCACTGCTACGAGCCGGCGGGCGGCGTGGGCGGCGATTTTTTTGACGTGTTGACGCTAACGCCGACGACCGCGGGCATCATCATCTGCGACGTGATGGGCCACGGCGTGCGCTCGGCGCTCATCACGGCGATGGTGCGGACGATGATCGAGGAACTGCGGCCGCACGCAGCAGACCCGGCGCGAATGCTGACGGCACTGAACGCGCACCTCACCCGGTTGCTCCAGCGTACGGGCGACATGATTTTCGTGACGGCGGCCTACGGCGTGATCGACGCGGCCAGACGGAGTTTAACATACGCGCAGGCGGGACATCCCACGCCCCTGTGGTGGAATGCGCGGGAGCGAAAATCCGCGCCATTGCCCGATGCTTCGCGGGTCGGCGGACCGGCGCTCGGGCTGATGGAGGATTCGACTTACGAAACGCTGACGCTACCGTTGGGAGACGGTGACCGCCTTTTGTTTTTCACCGACGGGATTTTCGAGATTTCCGACTCCCAGGGCGAAGAGTTCGGCGTGTCGCGGCTCGGGGCGGCGATGGCCGCGCAATCGAGGGTCGAGCTACCGGCGATGTTGGCCGCGCTCAAGGCGACGGCCTCGGAGTTCGGTCGCGGTCAGCCCTTCGGCGATGACGTCTGCCTCGTGGCGTGCGAGGTCGGCGGGTGACTCAACGGGAGGTGGGGCGAACTGCGAGCAATTGGGGCGGTGCGACAACGCGCCACGCCCCGTCGATCATCTCGCGCAAAACGGATTCCTTGACGGCGTTCAGGTTGATGAGCACGCAAGGATAGTTGCGATAGTGATCGGTGTAGGAAAATACGTCCGGGGCGGCATCGACGAGTTGCTCGCGCCCTTCCATGAGAAGTTTGCACACGAGCGTCTCCCCGTCCTCCCACATCCGGAGCATCAGTTTTTTCCGGACATAGAACGCCGGCGTGCCGAAGCAAAGCGCCTCGGTGACTTCCGGCAGGCCGAGCGCGATCTTTCTGACGGTGGCGACGGTTGCAGGCATCGCGGGCCGATCTCAGAGGCGTTTCCTGCGGGCCGAGGCGGCGATCGCGCGTGCGAGCCGGCGATCGCGCGTGGCCTCCTGTTTTGCGCTCGTCACCCAATGAATGATCAGGCGCTGGTAGCTGGGCGGAGTTTCCTGCCAGAAAGCCCAGGCGGCAGCGTGGGCGCGAAATTGTTTCTCGATCACGCGCGGAAATTTTTGCGCGAGCGGCTGGCGCACCTTCTGTTCGAACGCATAGACGCCGGTCTTTTCCGGGGTCCGCGCTCGATACGCGGCCAGGCCGGCGCGGTGCATGCGGCCGGACTTGATCAGGCGTTTGACGTGCCCGACGTTGATGTTGCTCCAGATGCTGCCGGGACGGCGCGGGGTGAACCGGCGCGTGTGGCGCACAGCGTCGATGCGTTTCACATGGCCGTCGATCCAGCCGAAGCAAAGCGCTTCGTCGACCGACTCGCGGTACGTCAGGCCGCCCTTGCCGGATGCCTTCGCATAAAAGCCAATGCGGAGTTGGGTGGCGGTGGCGTGGTGTTGCTTGAGCCAGCGGCGAAAATCGACGGCGGTCTTGAAGTGGACGATTTTCATGCGCGACGGAGCGATCCGAACGCAAATCTAGCGTTTGCGTTCGGCCTGAGGCAAGCGCGCCGCCACCGGCTCAGCTGAGCGGCACGCCCATTTGCCGAAAAATCGCGGCTGAATCGCGTGCGCCCCAGCGCCGGTGGATCAGGCCATCCTTCAGGACGAACCATTCGATCGCGACGACTTCGTAGGATTTGCCTGTGGGCGCGGCGCCGCGGAACGGCGCGACGAACGTGCCGCGTTCGGTGTAGCGCGCGGCCACGACCTCGTCTTCGACGGTGGTCGCCTCGACTTGGAGATTCATTTTGAAGGAGACGGTGAGCTGCTCCCAGATCGGGCGCACCTTGTCCATTTCGCCCCAGCCGAGGACGCCGTACACGAGGGCGTCCGGGGCGAACAAGCGGCAGACGCCCTCGACGTCGCCGCGATTGAATGCGTCCGCGTAAGCGTAGATGAGGGCGCGCTTCTCTATCGAGGTCATGGCAGAATTTGGAAGCCCGGGATGCAGACGGTCGCGGTGCGACCTGACCAGCCCGGGTTTCTTAGCCGATAGCCCTACGGTAGACGGTCATTACAGCCGGCAGATCTCGGCGCTGCGGTCGATGGCGGCGCGTTCCAAGGGGCCATGCGGATAGCCGAACGTCAGGCATTCATCGAGATACGCGGCGAGAAATGCCGCGACGCTCCCGTAGTGCTCATATTGGCCGACATGAACCAGTTCATGCACGAGCAGCGCCCGGTCGTCCCAAAAATCGGCGCGAATGTAGATGCCGTGGCCGAAGGTGATCCCGGCGGTCAGCGGACTGACGAGGCCGATCATTTCATTCGCGTTGGCGAGAACCGGATGGGTCGGCGTGGGGATGAGGTCCATCTTGAGCACGCGGACAGCGAGAGGGTTTTTCACGCCCGCCAGATAGGCATCGAATGCCCGATGATTGGAGAGCGGGACACCGGTGCGGAGGATGGTCGCCTGCTGTTCTTCGACCCACTGCGTGGCGAGCGGCAGCATGCGATCGAGCAGCGGGGGAATTGGCGTGATCATAAACGAGGAAGCGGGATGAGCCGCCGGTTCATTTGCGCGACCACCATTCCTTTACGGAGTCGACCACGTGGTGCAGGGCTGGAGGCAGATTCATCAGCGCATCGTGCGCTTGTGGGACGTAGCGATCGGCGAGCCACACGAGCAGCACGAGGAAACCGGTCCAGACGACGATATCCCAGATTGCGGCCAACGGATGGCGCGGGCCATAACAACTATGCCAGTAGGAATAACGAATCGCGCGCAGCGGCCACAGGACGATTTGGTAAACGACCATCAACGCGATGAGCGTCACCCACCACGGTATCCCAACGGGTAGAACGAACCCGAAGACCGCGCCGGTCGTCAGGAGCGAGATGAGCGCGAATATCCACACGAAAGTGATCACCGCGCGAACGAGCCCGACGATCGGCAGCACGAAAGCGGCGCCCGCGCCCCAGTGGTATTGATGCTGGTTCCAGTGAGTGTGCCAGTTCTTCTGCCATTGGTAGGAATTCTCATGCATCTGCTGGCGAAACGAGTGACGCCATGCGCGCATGTCGCGTTTGAATTTCCGTTTCCATTCCCGGCGGGCATGCCGGTCGCCGAACGATTTCATGCCCTCGTAGTATCCGGTGCGCGCGCGACGAATGAATTCCTGGGCGGTGTGGGGCGCGCCGGAGGCGGCGGCTTTTTCCGCCGACGTGTCCGCCATCGGGATGATGAACGTCATGGCAAGATAGGCGAGGGCGGCGGTGCCGACAGTGACCAGGGCCAGGACAAGAAACGCGATGCGGACAATCGACACATCGATTCCGAAGTACGCGGCAATACCATTGCAGACGCCGCCCAGCATGGCGCCTTCGTTGATTCGATAGAGACGTTTCGCCGGACCGGTGGAGGTGGATGAACGATCGGCGTCTTCGGAATCGGAGCGCGAGGCGGCGGAGGCCGCGGGCTCGCGCTTCTTGTCCGCGGAGGAAGACGAGCCATCGTCGACCGGTCCCATCTCCGCGATGATGGCTTCGATGTCCTGCGTCAGGACCACGCTGCGATTTGCGCTGAGAACGGCGCGACATTTATCGGCGATGGCCTGTTCGATGTCGGCGATGATTTCGTCCTTGTCCGGGTTGTCGCCGAGTTGGCGTGCGGCGTGGTCGAGGTAGATGCGGAGCGCCTCGTAGCCGTCCTCCTCGAGGTGGTAGGCGTGGCCATTGAGGTGAATAATGATGACTTTGTTCATGGCGATGGCGGGCAGATTAGGCGGAGCGGGGACCGAGGTCCTTCACGGTGCTGTTGATCTTCTCCCAGTACTCGGAAGTTTCGCGCAGCTGGGCGCGCCCTTTGGCGGTGAGCTGATAATATTTCCGGGGCGGCCCGGCCTCGGATTCTTTCCACTCGTAGTCGAGGAGTCCCTCGCGGCGCATCTTGCTCAGCAGAGGGTAAAGCGTGCCTTCAGGCGTCGCGAATTCGGTTCCGCTGAGCTGCTTCAGAATGTCGGCGACATAGACGCGATCGGCCGCGATGATTTTGAGGAGCAGAAACTCGAGCATGCCTTTGCGGATGGCGGAAAATTTTTCGTCGATGCCCATGGATTGATCAGGAGAGAAGGTACCTTGTGAGAGCAAGGTAGCGTAGAGCAGCAAGGCGTCAAGGATGATTTCGGCAAAACGCGCCGCACGAGGGAAACGCCTAGCTCGTTTGTTCGGGCGGCAGATTGAGCAGCTTCAATTCCGGATTCTTGTCCGTGAAATATTTCGTCGACCACTCGTTGGGAAACAGGACGACCGGGTTGTCGAACTTGTCTGCGCCGAAGCTGACGCCGCTGGCGATGATGTAGCGCGAGAAATCCACGCTGGATTTGGCAACGCCGGCCGGAAGCTCGAGCCAACGCAGTACGGTCCACGGCGTCGGGGTCAGGCGGGACTCGGCGCCGTACTCGCTCTGCAGGCGCCATTGCACGACTTCGAATTGCAGCGGCCCGACCGCCGCGAGCAGCGTTGCGCCGGCCGGAGCATTCTTGGCGGTGAACGATTGAACGACGCCTTCCTGCAACAGCTGGTCGAGACCTGCACGGTATTTTTTGGCGTCGGAAGAATTCGGATTCGAGATATACGTGAAGACCTCCGGCGGAAACCGCGGGATCTCATCGTAGCTGATGCTCTTGTCCTCGGTGAGCGTGTCGCCAATGCCGAACGCGTCGTGTCCGACCAAGCCGATGACGTCGCCCGGCCAGGCTTCGTCCACGGTCTCGCGTTCCTGACCGAACAGCTTGTGCGACGACGAGAGGCGCACCTGTTTGCCGGTGCGCTGGTGGGTGACGACCATATCGCGCTCGAATTTGCCGGAGCACACGCGCAGAAACGCGATACGATCGCGGTGCTTCGGATCCATGTTCGCTTGGATTTTGAAAATGAACCCGGAGAATTTGGGGTAGTCGACGGGAATGACGCGCGATTCGGCCGGCTCGCCGTCGCTGGCCGACTTGGGCTTTGCCGGGTCGACAACCACCGAAGTACGAGGCTGCGGAGCCACCGAATCCTGAAGAAATCCATTCAGGAGGAGTTCGATGCCGAAATTATTAACTGCGGAGCCAAAGTAGACCGGCGTTTGCTTTTCGGAATGAACGGCGGCGAGATCGAAGGGATGGCCGGCACCGTCGAGCATTTCGAGCTGCTCCTTGACCGCGTGGTAGGTGTCGTCGTCGAGCTTGGCGCGGACGGCCGGATCATCCAGCGACGTGACGTTAACGGGCGCTTGGAATGCGCCCCCAGGCACGCGTTCGAAAAGATGCACCTGTTTGGTGCGGCGATCGAAGACGCCCTTGAACGACGGCCCGTTGCCGAGCGGCCAGACGACCGGCGATGCCTGCAGGCCGAGCACGCTCTCCAGCTCGTCAAGGAGCTCGAGCGGGTTACGCGTCGGCCGGTCGCACTTGTTCATGAAGGTGAAGATTGGCACGCCGCGACGACGGCAGACTTCGAAGAGCTTGCGGGTCTGGGCTTCGACGCCCTTTGCGGCATCGATAACCATCAACGCCGCGTCGACAGCGGTAAGGACGCGGTAGGTGTCCTCGGAGAAATCCTTGTGGCCGGGCGTATCGAGGAGGTTCACCGCGCAGCCCGCGTAATCGAACTGCAGCACCGTGGAGCTGATGGAAATACCACGCTGTTTCTCCAGCTCCATCCAGTCGGACGCGGTGGCGCGCTGGTTCTTACGATCCTTCACGGCGCCGGCGAGGTGGATGGCATTGCCGTAGAGCAGGAACTTCTCGGTCAGCGTCGTCTTGCCCGCGTCAGGATGCGAGATGATGGCGAACGTGCGACGGCGGGCGATTTCCTGAGCGGCGTGTGACATGGACAAAGAGCAACGAATGCACCGGAAAGGAGGGGGAGGGGAAGTCTTTTCTGGAGCGACTCGTTTCGCCGTCGCGAATAGGGGGAGCGGTGGACGGTTAAGGAGCGAGCGATTCTACATAGTAAAAGTGCGAAGCGGCGCTTGGCTGCGTGGATTTTGTGTCGATTGAATCAGTGTGCTCACGGCCATGCTCATTTTTCTCTGCGTAGCTATCAGCGGCGTGCTGATGGTCGCGGTTGGTCAGTATCGGATGCACCGCTGATTTGCCTTTGCGTCGCCTTGAAATGGGCGGCGTTGATTGGAGTAGATTGAGCCAAACGGAGAAGTATTTGCATTGTTTGAGTTCGCGCCGTTTCGCGTTTTTTGAGGGAAACTCCTCATCCTGAATTAAGCCGAGATCCGCGGGAAACCCGTCGCTATCTTCAGCCGGTTAATCTTTCGGAACATTGCATTCGGCAAGGATTTGACAGCTTCTTTACGCCTGCTGTCGCGGAGAATTTTAAATCCCTGTTAATCCCGCCGGAACATTCTGATTGGATTTCAAGTCTGACCATTGTGGGCCGATAGGTAATAGCCATGAGCTTCCTGCTGTTCGCAGTCCTTCTTCTGCTTCTGGTCAGTCTGGCGGTTTTCGTCAGGGCGGTTGCCCATGCGCCTGAGGGTTATGAGGACGCCTCGGGCTTCCACTTCAGCGAGGAAACGCACGCTGCTGAGCGCATTCGCAGTGAGCCGGTCCCGGCGCACGCTTTTTCCAAGGCCTCGATGCCGAAGCACGCCTGATCTCCGATAATTTTGTTCTTCTCTGTGCACACCCGGCCGGAATGATGGCCGGGTGTCCTTTTTTCTGAAACTGAAGCCGAATGCGACGGCGCGCGTGCGCGACGGTCATCCGTGGGTGTTTGGCAACGAATGTGTCGAACTACCGCCAGCAGAACTCGACGGCGAGGTCGCGGAGTGTCGCGATGCCAAAGGCCGGTTCATCGGTACTGGCATCTGCAACAGCCGCTCGCAGATCGTCTGGCGGCGACTGAGTCGTGAACGCGTGACTTTGGATCGCGCTTTTCTTCGCCGCGCCTTGGAGCGGGCGATTGGACGGCGGACCTTGGAACAGCCGGCGATCGCGAACTCGCGCTATCGTCGGCTGGTGTGGTCTGAGTCAGACGAATTGCCCGGTGTGGTGGTCGATCAATTTGGGGACGTACTTGTCCTGCAGATCCAGACCCTGGCCATGGAGAAGCGGTCCGACATCATTGCCGAATTGCTCACGGAACTCGCCGGCGCCACGGAAATCATTTTTCGCAACGATGCGCACATCCGAAAACTCGAAGGCCTCCGCGCCGAAGTCCGCACCAAATCGGGCCAGGCATGGGAGCCGCGTTGGGCGACGATTGACGGGTTTGACTACTGGCTTGATTTGCAGGGTGGCCAGAAGACGGGATTCTACCTCGACCAGCGGCTGCAGCATCCGGTCGTTGCAAGCTACGCCAAAGGGCGACGCGTGCTGGACGCGTTTTGCAACCAGGGCCCGTTCGCGCTCCACTGCGCCCGTGCCGGCGCAACGAAAGTTCTCGGTCTCGACAGCGCCGACGAGGCGATCGCGCAGGCGACGAAGAATGCGGTGCGCAACAAGATCGTCGCGGAGTTTGCTGTTGCGAACGTGTTCGACTGGTTCACCGCCCAGCGAGATGCCGAGCCGGCGTGGGACATGGTGATTCTCGATCCGCCGCCGTTCGCCAAATCCAAGAGTGCTCTGGAAAGCGCGCTTCGCGGCTACAAGGAACTCAACCTGCGCGCGATGAAGGCGCTCACTCCGGGCGGAGTTCTCGCCACCTACACCTGCTCGCACCACATGCACGATGAGGAACTGCGCCAGGTGCTGGGTGAAGCGGCGAACGACGCCAAGCGTCGCGTTACCGTGCTCGAATGGTGTCACCAACCGCCGGATCATCCGGTGCTGGTGACGATGCCGGAGAGCGAATACCTGCGCGGCTACATTTTGCGCGTCGAGTGATCGCGCGCTGACGAATCCTTCGGCAAGAAAAGAGGCCGGACCTTGCGGCCCGGCCTCTATTATCTGTGTGTGCTTACGGCGCCGTAGGGGTAGCAGGTCCGGCTCCGTAAAGGGGCGTTACATCTTGCCGCCGTAGATGGCGTTCTTGCCCAGCTCCTCCTCGATGCGTAGCAGCTGGTTGTATTTCGCGACGCGATCGGTGCGGCAGAGCGAACCGGTCTTGATCTGGCCGGCGTTGGTCGCGACGGCGATGTCGGCAATCGTGGTGTCCTCGGTCTCGCCGGAGCGGTGCGAAATTACCGCGGTGTAGTTGGCTTCCTTCGCCATCTCGACGGCGTCGAGCGTTTCGGTAAGCGAACCGATCTGGTTTACTTTGACGAGAATCGAGTTGGCGGTGCCGGAGTCGATGCCCTTCTTGAGGAACTCCGTGTTGGTGACGAACAGGTCGTCGCCCACCAGCTGCACCTTGTCGCCGATGGCGTCCGTGAGCTTCTTCCACGTGGTCCAGTCGCTTTCAGCGCAACCATCCTCGATCGAGATGATCGGGTACTTCGTGGTGAGCTTCTTGTAGAATTCGACCATTTCGTCGCCCGTCAGCACGTCGCCGGAGGACTTCTTGAAGACGTACTGCTTCTTCTCCTTCACGTAGAACTCCGAGGACGCGACGTCGAGGGCGAGATTGATGTCCTTGCCCAGTTTGTAGCCGGCGGTCTTCACCGCGAGGACGATGACATCGAGCGCCGCTTCGGTGGACTCGAGCTTCGGTGCGAAGCCGCCTTCGTCACCGACGGCCGTTGCGAGGCCCTTTTCTTTCAGGATCTTTTTCAGCGAATGAAACACCTCGGCGCCCATGCGCAGCGCTTCGCGGAACGAATTGGCGCCCGTCGGCATGACCATGAATTCCTGGAAATCGATCGGGGCGTCGGAGTGCGCGCCGCCATTCATGATGTTCATCATCGGGACGGGCAGCACCTTCGCGTTGGGGCCGCCGACGTATTTGTAGAGCGGCAGGCCGACCGCGTGGGCCGCGGCGTGGGCGGTGGCGAGCGAGACGCCGAGAATCGCATTGGCGCCGAGCTTGCCCTTGGTGGAGGTACCGTCGAGGGCGAGCATCGCGCGATCGACGCCGACCTGGTCGGTCGCGTCCATGCCGAGAAGCGTCGGGGCGATCTTGGCTTTCACGTTGGCGACGGCATTGAGCACGCCCTTGCCGAGGTAGCGCTTCTTGTCGCCGTCGCGCAGCTCGATGGCCTCATGTTCGCCGGTGGAGGCGCCCGAGGGCACGGCGGCGCGGCCGAGATGGCCGGAGGCGAGGCGGACGTCGACCTCGACAGTGGGATTGCCACGCGAGTCCATGATTTCGCGGGCAGTGATGGCAGTGATGGTGGTATTCATCAGGAAAGTAAGGAACGGTTAATAAGGCAGAAAATGACGCCTGCCAGCAAGCCTCGTGACAGGCGAGCGCGGCGCGCGTCCTCCGCCTAAGTATAAGGCGGGCGCGCGAAACCGATTTGGACGAGGAAGCGCTGGAACGCGTTCGGCGGTTTTGGGCGGAATTCCTCGGGCAACTGCTCGGGCCGGCCGAGCCGGATGGCGGCGCCGAGCGGCGTGCCTCCCTGGTAGTTGCGGATCGTCAAGGTCGAGCGATTCAGGAATTCCAGAGGGACCTGATCGAGGTGTCCTTCGACCGCGGCCGCGTGCAACGGCGTGTCGCCGAAATCGTTTCGGGAAATCAGCAGGTCGATGCTCAGCAGGTTGCGCGGGATCTGGCGGAGGTAACCCGATTCCGCCGCGGCGTGGATCACAGTATAACCGGTCTTGCTGGCCAGGAGGAGATTATCCCGCGTCAGCAATGCGGGTGGGATCTGATCGAGGTGCCCCGAGATCGCCGCGGCATGCAGGACCGTGTCGTGATTCGCCGTGGCGCTGAGAAGATTTTCCGCGGTGATGAACTCGACCGGAATCTGGTCGAGGTGGCCGTTGAACACGGCGACATGCAGCACGGTTTCCCCGCTGATGTTCGCGGTGGTGAGGATGTCGCGGTTGAGAAATTCCTTGGGAAAACGGTCGAGCGTGCCGGCTTCGGCGGCTTCGTGGAGCAGCGTGTTGCCGTGGTCGGTCTTGCTGAGGATGAGGTCGAGATTCAGGAACCCCGCAGGCAGCTGGCCCAGCGCCCCGGCCGATGCGGCCAGATGCAGCGGGGTATAACCGCTGTTGGAGCGCGTGAGCAGATTATCGCGCGTGATCAGCGCAGCCGGCAGCTGGTCGAGCCGGCCGCCGCGCGCCGCCAAGTGGATTGGCGTGTAGCCCGCGTCGTTCTTAATGAACAAGGCGTCAGCGGTGAGCAAGGCGGGCGGAATCTGACGCAAGTGCCCGTATTTTGCCGCGAGGTGCAGGGGCGTGTTACCCGAGGCATTCGCGCGCGTGAGAGCGGCGGACGTCAGCGCATCGGCCGGCAACTGCGACAGTGTGCCCTCGCGGGCCGCGGCGTGAAGATCAGGATTTGCCATGCCGTTCAACCACGAGAAAAACACGCGCGTCACGGGGCACGCAAATCAAAACCGGGTGCGCTCCTGCCCGGTTTGGGTTTGCCAACGAGAGACGGTATTCCAGCATGCCAGCGATGACCGCCATGGCCAATCCTCCCGGCGCCGCCGCCCCGAAAGGCGCCGTCTTGCTGATCGATGACGAGAAGCCGCTGCTGCAGCTGTTTGCCGAATCCCTGCGGCCGTATTTCGACGTCGACCAGGCGACCTCGGCGCGCGAGGCGGAGTTCATGATGCACAAGAAGGCATACAAAGTGGTGGTTTGCGACCACCTGATGCCCGGTGGCAACGGTCTCGGCTTCCTCGTGCATGCGCGCGAGGAATATCCCGACACGCAACGCATCCTGGTCACTGGCTACATGAAGCCCGAAATGCTGCTCCGGAGCGTCAACGAAGCGGCGTTATACCGGTACCTGCTCAAGCCGGTTTCCCTGCCCGAACTCGTCAAGACCGTACAGGAGGCGTCGAAATTGCACGACCAAGTCGTCGCATCCGCCCGGTAAACTTCACATGGCCGACGCGCCGACACGGCAGCCCGTGATACTCCTGCTCGAGGACGAGTTGGCGTTGCGTGCGACCATTTGCGAAGGACTCGGAAAAGACTTCGACATCGAGACGGCGTCCAGCGGTGAGGAGGCGATGCTGCTCCTGGGTACCCGGCAATTCGACGCGCTCGTTTGTGATCACATGCTGCCGGGGCCGATGCAGGGACTCGATTTCCTGATGGAGGCGATGAAGCAGCAGCCGAATGCGCGGCGCTTGCTGATCACGGGCTACATGAATCCCGAATTGCTCTCGCGCAGTGTGATCGCCGCCGGCTTGAGCGATTGCCTGATGAAGCCGGTTTCGACCGAACGCCTGCGCCAGGCGCTGTGGGAAGCCGGGGTGAAGCCCGGCAGCGTCCCTTAGTCGTACCGCCGGCGGAGATTGCTCGGCAGCAATCCCAGTTCCTCGCGGTATTTCGCGACCGTGCGCCGCGCAATCGTGAGGCCCTTCTGGGTCAGCAGGCCGACGATCTCCTGATCGCTGAGCGGCGCACCGGGGTCTTCGCCAGCGATGATGTCGGCGATCATTTCTTTGACGCTGGTGTTGGCGACCGCCTGGCCGGCGTCGGACTGATAGCCGGACGTGAAGAAGAACTTCATCTCAAAGACGCCATGCGGCGTCTTGATGTACTTGTTCGCGAGCGCGCGGCTGACGGTCGTTTCATGGACGCCGATGAGATCCGCGATTTGCGTCATCGTCAGCGGTTTCAACTTCGAGACGCCCTCCTCGAAAAACTCGTGCTGGTGCTTGATGATTTCTCGCGTGATGCGCTCGATCGTGCGCTGGCGCTGCTCGATGGCGTTGATGATGAATTTGCCCGAGCGCAGCTTCTCGCGCAGGTAGTCGCGCTCGGTTTTTCCGAGCGAGCCTTTCGCGATCAATTCCTTGTAGGTGTTGCTAAGGCGCAGGCGCGGAATGTAGTCGTTGTTGAGGATGATTTTCCACTCCGCGCCGTCTTTTTCGACGGTGACGTCCGGCACGACCACGCGATTCGCATCCTCGGCAAATTTCCGTCCGGGCGCCGGGTCGAGCGAGCCGATCTCCTCGATGGCTTCCTGGATGATTTCCGGCGACAAACCCATGCGGCGGGCGAGGTCGGGAATGCGCCGGCGGACGAGCAACTCAAAGTGATCGCGCACGATGCGGGCGGCGACGGATTTATCACGGCCCTTTTGCGCGAGCTGGATGAGCAAGCAATCGGACAGGGACTCGGCGCCGATGCCGGCGGGCTCAAAGGTCTTCAGCAACTTCCCGCCCGCTTGGACAACTTCAAGCGGTAAGCCGGACAGCAGCGCGATGTCGGGCAGGGTGGAAGTAAGGAAGCCGCGGTCATCCAGACTGCCGACCAGGTAGCGCACGGCATCGCGAACGTCCGCCGGGCAGTCGGCCATCTCGGCCTGCTGCATCAGGTGTTCGGCCAGCGAAGTCTCGGTGGTGAGTGAATCGAAGAAGTGCTGGCGTCGTTCGTCGTCCTCGGGTGTGTTCGCGCGGACGCCGCCGTTGTCGCTCATCTGATCGCGCCAGTCCTGACCGATCTTCTCGAGCATCTGGAAGCTGTCCTTGAAGTCCATCTCCTCGCGCGCGTCGGTTTCGGGGCCCGCGTCCTTGTCGCCATTGTTGGTGTTCTTCTCGAGGCTGACGTCGTCCATCGGCAGCTCCTCGAGCGCCGGGTTGGACTGCAATTCCTCCTGGATGGTCGCGCGCAGGTCCAGCGCGGCGACCTGCAGGATCTTGAGCGACTGACGCATCTGCGGCGCCAGTACGAGCTGCTGCGTCTGCCGTTGGTGGAGGCTCTGACTGAATCCCGGGCCGGCCATGCGTCGTTGGGTTTACTTCTTACTCGGGTGCAGGGAGGCCCGACTGCGGCCGCCTGGAGAGCCCGACGAGGAAGTGCCACGAGGAATGGGAGAGCGGCTTGAGTTGTCCTGTTGGAAAAGGTCGCGGATGTAGACGGCCAGCTTTTCGTTCGTGGGGCCGTAGCGGTCGCTGTACAGATACAGCTCAAGATCCGTCATCATCTCGTAGGCCGTCTGGTAGCGTTTTTCGCGGTCGCGTTGCAGTGCGCGCTGGATGATCGCCTCGAGTTTCGGATCGATGTCGGACCGGAGCGTGGAGTACTGCGGGATCGCCATTGAAAGGATGTTGCGCCGCGATTCCACCCGGTTGCCGCCGCGGAACATATTTTTGCCGAGCAACACCTCGGTCAGAACGATGCCGAGCGGAAAAAGGTCCGAGCGCGGATCGGTCACCGCGTAGCTGGCGCCTTCCGGGGAGAGATACTCATCCTTGCCCGGGATGACCTTGCCTTCCTCGTTGTACATCAGGTCGAGGGCCTTCGCGATGCCGAAGTCCGTGAGCTTAACGTCGCCTTCGTACGCGAGCATCACATTCTTTGGGTTCACGTCGCGGTGGACGATGTCCAGCAGCCGGCCCTTGAGGTCGCGCTTCGTATGCGCGTAATTCAGGCCGCGGGCCACGCGTGAGATGATGAACGCCGCGATGTCCACCGGCACCTGCTTGCCGAGCTCGGCGTGCCGTTCGAGAAATTGCTCCAAATTGACGCCGGAGACATATTCCATCGTCATGAAGTATTGGCCACCGATCTGGCCAAGATGGTACGTCTGGACGATGTTGGTATGAATCAAGTCCGCGACCAACCGTGCCTCGCCGATGAAGTTCTTCTGGAATTCCGCGATGCTCGAGTATTCTTCGCGAATCAATTTGATGGCCACCACCTTGCGAAATTGGCCCGTGCCTCGCTGGACCGCCTCGTACACGATGCCCATGCCGCCCTCAGAAATTTTGCGGGTGAGCTCGTAATGCAGCTCGTTGAAGATGTGCTTAAGCGAGGACACGGCATGACTTAAAGGCCGGTGGGCTCACGTGGCAAGAACTCAGGGCAGAAATTTGCACGGTTCCTGCTACGCTGTTGACAGGACGTGGAAAGATCGTCGCGCAACTTGGCTCGTTCCGGGCCGACGCGTTCATTGACAAGCAGGCGGGGTGGCCTACGGTGCGCCGCATGATCACGCTCACGCCACGTGCCGCCCTCCAGGTCCGCTCGATGCAGACCGATCTCGGCGATCCGCAGAAAAAGTTGCGGGTTTTTGTCGAGGATGGCGGTTGCTCGGGCTTTCAATACGGTATGTCTTTCGACGTAACGAAGGATGGCGACCAGGAATTCGTGAGCGAAGGCGTGCCGGTTTTGATCGATGCGACCAGCCTCGTTTACCTGTCGGGCTGCAACGTGGATTTCGACGACGGACTGCAGGGCAAGGGATTCGAGATTCGGAATCCGAACGCCCAGAGCACGTGCGGCTGCGGCAAGTCCTTCAACTGATCGCTAGGCCCGGGCTTCGTGCAAGGCTACGATCCCGAAGGTCAGGGGAGTGGCGGCAACGCTCGCAAATCCCGCGCGGCGTATTTCGTCACTCATCGCCTGGCGCCCGGGAAAAAGCTCAATCGAGCCGCAGAGGTATTCGTAGGCGGATTTGTCTCCGGTGACGATTCCGGCGACACCAGGTAGGATGAATTTTAGATAAGCGTAGTAGAACGGCCGGAACCAGAAATACGGCTGAGAAAATTCCAAGACAAACAAGCGGCCGCCGGGCCGCAGTACCCGTCGCATTTCGCTCAGGGCTTTGTGACGGTCAGCCATGTTGCGGAGGCCGAACGAAATTGTGACGGCATCGAAACCGGCATCTGGCAGGGGCAGGGCCATGCCATCCCCTTGGCGAAACTCGATTTTCACCCAGCGAGAGTTCGCCGCCCGCTTTTTGACCGCCTCATCGAGCATGGGCTGGCAAAAATCCATACCGGTGATTTGCACCTCTCGAGGCAGGCCATCCGCGAGCGCGAAAGCCACATCTCCACTGCCCGTGGCAAGGTCCAGAATTGCTCCGGGGCGGGCATCGTGCAATCGTCTGACGAGCTTTTGGCGCCACCAAATGTCTACCCCCCCGCTCAGCAAGCGGTTAGCCATGTCATAGCGCCCCGCGATGCGGGCAAACATGGCGCGGACTGCGGTGGGATCGGGCATGTTTTAGCAAATTGCCTTAGGTGGGATTACGGTTGACGCAAGCACGCGCTAGTGAATTATTTGTGCCGTAGCCAGATTGCGTAAACCTTTAACCCACGTCACGTCATGTCCACCAATCTTACCAAACGCGAGATCGTGTTGGAAATCTACTTTCCAGCACAGTGGGATCCGAAGCTTGGAATTCACGTGACTTGAAGTCGCGG
>JADMIO011721403.1_pt1 | contig 92937 bp, 82 predicted proteins | sample 8958161 | NCBI WGS metagenome assembly JADMIO01 (sample SAMN16585339, study PRJNA669376) | soil metagenome | isolation source: Crop rotation soil | place: USA: Cullars Rotation, Alabama | collected 2011
GCCGCGACTTCAAGTCACGTGAATTCCAAGCTTCGGATCCCACTGTGCTGGAAAGGAACCGGCCGGAACGGATGAACACGATCTCCGGGCCGATGCTGAACCAGCTGACCCAGCACATGGTCGTCGCCGACCGCGACCGCGACGTGCGCGTGGTGATCCTGACCGGCACGGGTCGCGCCTTCTGCGCCGGACTGGACCTCAGCGAGGCGACCAAGACGCCCGGCAGCACCGGCATCACCGCCGGCGCGAACGTCTCCACCGACCTCGACCTGCGCAACACCCCGCCGACGGTGATGTTCAACATGGGCAAGCCGACGATCTGCGCCCTGAACGGCTCGGCGGCGGGCTACGGGATGGACACGGCGCTGGGCTGCGACATCCGCATCATGGCCGACACCGCCAAGATGGCGGCCGCCTTCACCAAGCGCGGCATCGTGCCGGAGAGCGGCGGCACCTGGTTCCTGCCGCGGCTGATCGGCTGGTCCAAGGCCGCCGAGCTGATCTTCACCGGCCGCACCCTGAGCGCCGCCGAGTGCGTGGAAATGGGCCTGGCCTCGAAGGCCGTTCCGGCCGCCGACCTAGCGGGCGAGGCGCGCAAGCTGGCCCTGGAGATCGCCGCCAACGCGCCCCTGGCGGTGCAGGCGTCGAAGAAGATGATGCGCATGGGCCTGAACGAGACGTTCGACGACCACGTGCACCACGTGTTCCTGCAACTGCTTCCCCTGCTTCGCACCCAGGACGCCGCCGAGGGCATGAAGGCGTTCATGGAAAAGCGCCCCGCGGACTTCAAAGGCCGCTGATGGACCTCGTCCCGCTGCTGCTGACCAACGCCGCGGTCGTCGGCGCCTGCTTCCTGACGCTGTGGCTGATCGGCGTGGCGATCAAGGACGTGACCTTCGTCGACGCCTGGTGGGCGCTGGGAATGGGCGTGATCGCGGTGTCGAGCTACGTCGCCTCCGGGCCGGCAAGTCCGCACAAGTTCGTGCTGGTATGCCTGTGTCTGGCCTGGTCGCTGCGGCTGGGGGCGTACCTGCTGTGGCGCTGGCGCCGCGAGGGCCAGGACCGGCGCTACGTGACCATGCTGGGCAAGGCCAGGGACGAGCGCGGCTGGGGTTTCGCCACCTCGTCCCTGCTGCTGGTGTTCGCGCTGCAGGCGCCGCTGCAGTTCATCGTCTGCCTGCCGGTGCAGCTGGGCGCCGCCTCGCCGGACGAGGCGCCGCTGGGGATCGCCGGCGTCGCGGGCGTGGCCCTGGCGGCCGTCGGCCTGTGCTTCGAGGCGATCGGCGACTGGCAGCTGAGCCGCTTCAAGGCCGACCCGGCCAACGAGGGCAAGGTCATGGACCGCGGCCTGTGGCGATACACCCGCCACCCGAACTACTTCGGCGACGCCTGCGTGTGGTGGGGCCTGTGGCTGGTGGCCTGCGAGACGCCGCTGGGGATCTGGTCGCTGCCCGGCCCGCTGCTGCTGACCTTCCTGCTGACCCGCTGGAGCGGCGTTCCGACCACCGAGGGCCGCATGCGCCGCCGCAAGCCCGGCTACGAGGACTACGTGGCCCGCACCAGCGCCTTCGTGCCTTGGTTCCCGAAGAAGGCTTGAGGGACCGGAGTCATCCCGAACCCAGGGTCCGGCCGAGGCTCTCCAGCAGATAGAGCGCGGCGAAGCCGGCGATGCCGGCCGTCTGCCACCAGCGGTTCTTCACCACGATCAGCGAGAGCACCACGGGGATCACCAGCCAGATCGGGCTCATCGGCTGGAACGTCCGATGCGCCAGGGCGATCTGGATCCAGATCGAGACGCCGGTCGCCGCGAGCCAGTGCAACAGGAACAAGGTCCAGAACCGGCGCCGGCTGGTCTCGAACCAGGCGCGCAGGTCGACGCCCTCGGGACCGATCTCATCGGGCAGGGCCGAGGCCGACATCAGGAACAGGATCGCGGTGGCGCCGATCTCGCCGAGGTACATCTCGAACGTCACGCGCTTGGCGATCGGGCCGACCACGTACCAGCTCCACCACAGGGTGACGATCTTCAGGAGGGCGACCAGCGCCAGGCCCGGCGACAGCCAGTCCCACTTCACCCGGCGACCGGCGGCCAGCAGCCGCTGGAGACTGATCACCAGGTCGCTGACCGCCAGGCCCAGGATCACCGCGGCCAGGATCAGGAGGTAGTCGAACGGGCTGGAGAACAAGGCCGTCAGCCCCGCTCGCGCGCTGTCAGCAGAAGCCCTTGTCGGTCAGCCAGTCGCCGAAGAGGTCTATCCAGCGGTCGACCGGACCGCCCTGCCTGACCATGCCGAAGCCGTGGCCGCCGCGCTCGAAGATGTGCAGCTCGGCGGGGCGGCGGGCCTTGGACCAGGCGGTGTAGAGGCCCATCAGGTACTTGATCAGGCCCCGGTCGTCGTTGGCGATGGCTGAGAAGAACGGCGGCGCGTCCGCCGGGATCGCGCGCCCCTCGTCGATGCCGCCGCCGTAGATCGGCGCGGCGAACAGCAGCTGGTCGGCGCCCTGCGGATCGAGCGCCACGTCGGCGGTGAGGAAGGCGCCGGCCGAGAAGCCGATCATGCCCACCCGGTCCGGCTCGACACCCCACTCCGCGGCGCGCTCGCGCACCAGAGCGACGGCGCGGCGGCCGTCCGCGGCGGCGAGGGCGCGGCCGCCCAGCACCGCGGGCTCGACCAGCAGATTGCGCTTCTCCAGGTCCTCGACCGGCCGGGCCATGGCGGCCATCGACTCGGCGAAGGCGGCCGGGTCCGGCGGCGTCTGCAGCAGGCGGTAGCGCAGGACGAAGGCGGCGTAGCCGCGCTCGGTCAGCCAGTGCGCCAGGTCGACGCCCTCGTGTCGCCAGGCCAGGATCCGCCAGCCGCCGCCGGGCGCGATGATCACCCCGACGCCGTTGGCCTTGGCCGGATCGGGCAGATAGACGTGCAGCGTCGGGTCGGCGACGTTGCGGATCATCTCGGTGACCGGCCCGTTGCCGGCGATCTGGCGGAAGGTCTGTTCCGGCCCGGCGCTCGCCCCTTCGGACGCCGGCGCGCCCTGCGGATAGAGGCGGACGATCTCGAGCGCGGCGTCGGCCTTCACATTGGCGTCGTCGGCCATGGCCGGTTCCTCCAGGTCACAATTGTCTTGCGCTCACCCTCGCGCGAAGTTGGGCGGCAAGGAAGCCCCAAGAGCCGCCCGATGCCCGAGGACGTCAAGACCGCCGCCCACCCCGCCTCCGTCGTGCCCGGCGCCGACCAGGACTGGGAGGTGCTGGTCCCCCTGCCAGCCCTGACCGCCTGGATGGACGAGCGGGGGCTCGGCGAGGGTCCGATCGAAAACCCGCGCCAGCTGGCCGGCGGCACCCAGAACATCCTGCTGCGCTTCGCCCGCGCCGGCCGCGAGTACGTGCTGCGCCGGCCGCCCAAGCACCTGAGGGCCAACTCCAACGAGACCATGCGCCGCGAGGCGCGGGTGCTGGCGGCGCTGAAGGGCACGGACGTGCGCCACCCCGAACTGATCGCCGCCTGCCCGGCCGAGGACGTGATCGGCGCGGCCTTCTACCTGATGCAGCCGATCGACGGCTTCTGCCCGCGCGACGAGATGCCGGCGCTGCACGCCGGTTCCGAGGCGATCCGTCACCAGATGGGCCTGGAGATGGCCGACGCGGTGGCCGCGCTGAGCCGGGTGGACATCAAGGCCAAGGGGCTGATGGACCTGGGCAAGGTCGACGGCTTCCTCGAGCGGCAGGTCCCGCGCTGGCGCGGGCAGCTGGACGGCTACAAGGCGTTCGCGGGCTGGACGGGGATCGAGGCCTTGCCAGGGGTCGATCCGATCTGCGCCTGGCTGGACGCCAACCGCCCGCCCGGCTTCGAGCCGGGCCTGTTCCACGGCGACTTCCATTTTGGCAACGTGCTGTTCGATCGTGGCTCCGGCGCGCTGGCGGCGATGGTCGACTGGGAGCTGGTGACGGCCGGCGATCCGCTGATGGACCTGGGCGGCCTCCTGAGCCACTGGCCGGCGGACGAGGCGGCGGACGGGCCGGTGAAGCCGTGGTCGGGGTTCCCGAAGCGCGCCGAACTGGTGGAGCGGTACGCGCAGCAGAGCGGGCGCGATGTCAGCCGGGCGACCTGGTACGAGGTGCTGGCCTGCTTCAAGATCGGCTCGATCCTGGAAGGCACCCACGCCCGCGCCTGCGCCGGCCAGGCGCCGAAGGCCACCGGCGACTACCTGCACAACTCGACGATCGGCCTGTTCAACAAGGCGCTGGGGATGATCGGGGCGGGCTGAGACTAGCGGGCCCCTCTCCTCACCTCTCCCGCAAGCGTGAGAGGGGACTTTGACAGATGCGCCAGGCTCGGAAGCCGACGTTCAAGCTCAGAGTCTGAAGCCCCCTCTCCCGCTCGCGGGAGAGGTGAGGAGAGGGATTCAGCCCAGCATCGACCGCGGCGCCCAGCAGCTGTGGGTGCCGCTGCAGAGTTTGTGCGGGAGCGCGACGCGGGCGGTGAGGCTCATGTCGCGGGCGTCGACGATCAGGCACTCCGAGCTCTGGGTGTTCTCGTCGGTGATGAAGCTGACCAGCCAGCCGTCGTCTTCCGCCACGGCGCCCACGCGGGGCGCGAACGGCGCCTCGGAGGCGTAGCGGCCGGGCGCCAGCATCAGCTCGCGGCTCTCGCCGGTGTCGAGATCGTGCTTGACGAAGCCGTTGAACAGGAACCAGCCGGGCACGGACGTCGTCGACCAGGCGTAGCGGTATTTGCGCCCCGCGTAGGCCTGGTTGAACATGCCGAACTCCAGCACACGGTCGTCGAGGCGCTGCTCGCGCGTCGTGCCGTCCTTCAGATTGAAGCGCCAGCGGTGCAGCCTGGACTGGAAGCTGTGCTCGTCGAGGTAGGCCATCATGTGCTCGAAGCCGGGCGGGGCGTCCTGGCGCGGCGGCGGCATCGGCTGGTCCTGGAAGTAGCCGTCGAGGATCACCTCGTCGCCCTCCTCGTAGGCGTTCAGCCAGTGCAGCACGTAGGTCGGCGCGGCCTCGAACCAGCGCGCCGGCCCGCCATGGCGCGGGATCAGGCCGAAGCGCGAGGGCACGCCCTCGTGCAGGCGCACGGCGTGGATGCCGCGCTCCAGCAGGGCGGCGTCCCAGAACATCGGCAGGTCGTTGACGATCGCCCAGTTGGCCGAGAAGGCCATGTCGTGCGGCAGGCGCGGACCCGGCAGCGGCACGCCCTGGTAGACCTTCAGCCGGTTGTCGGCGCCGACCAGCCCGTAGTGCAGGTAGGGCGCGTGCTTGGCGTAGTTGAAGAACATCAGCTCGCCGGTCGCCTCGTCGACCTTGGCGTGGGCCGAGATGCCCTCGATCGGGACCCAGCTCTCGACACCGAGGGTCTCCAGGGTGTCCGGGTCGAGGCGGTAGCCTTCGCCGCATTGGTAGAACGTGGCCAGAGCCTTGCCGGCGTGGACGACGATGTCCGTCGAGGCGTTGTCCTTCAGGCCCCCATGGGCTCCGAAGCCGGGCCGCAGGGACGTCCCCGGCCGGTCCGCCAGACCGCCCCAGAGCGAGCCGGCCGCCTCCTGCTCGGCCAGGAAACAGCGCGTGCGCACGAAGCGGTTGCGGTAGCTGGCCTTGCCGCCGTGGAAGTCGATGCGGTGGACCATGGCGTCGCCGTCGAACGGGTGGAACCGGCCGAGCGGCTGGTGCACCTGGTTCTCGGTGTTGCGCAGGTAGACGCCATCCAGCCCCTCGGGGATGACGCCCTCGATCACCTCCAGATCGTCGGCGTCGACCTCTTCCATCAGCGGCGTCCAGGCGCCCGACAGGTAGGGGTGGTTGCTGGGCTGCAGCGTCGAGACGATGGGCGGCTGGCGCGTGACGATCATGGCGTTCCTCTTGGGCGCAGAGGACGGCGCGGCCCGGCGACGGTCAAGCCTTCCAGGCGCGGCGGGCGCCCGCTGCGCCGAACGTGACGACGAGGCCACGGACCCCTGTTCGTCGTCTGCCGGTTCTCGTACGCTTCGGCTCGCACCCTCTGGCCCTGGGGTGGATCAGGCGGGCGCCGCCCGTGACCCGACCCGCGCCAGCTGATTTGACGGAGCCGCCGTGACGGACGTCTGGCGCCTGCCCGGGGAGACGCCGTTCGAGGTGATCGAGCACACGCCGATCGCCATGGCCGACGGCGTGCGGCTGTCGGCGCGGCTGTGGCGGCCGAAGACCGAGGCGCCGGTTCCGGCGGTGCTGGAGTACATCCCCTATCGCAAGCGCGACCGCTATCGCGGACTCGACGACCTGTGGGGGCCGGTGCTGGCGGCGCGCGGCTTCGCCTTCGCGCGGGTCGACGTGCGCGGCACCGGCGACAGCGAGGGCGTGCTGACGGACGAATATTCGGAGGCCGAGCTGGCGGACGGCGAGGCGGTGATCGCCTGGCTGGCCGCGCAGCCCTGGTGCACCGGGGCCGTGGGGATGCGGGGCCTCAGCTGGGGCGGCATCAACACCCTGCAGATCGCCGCGCGGCGGCCGCCGGCGCTGAAGGCGATCATGCCGATGGGCTGCTGCACCAACCGCTTCACCGGCGACGCCCACTACATCGGCGGCGCCCTCGGGCGGCCCAATTTCCAGTGGGGCGCGGCCTTCAAGACGGTGATGGCCGGTCCGCCGCATCCGGACGTGTTCGGCGAGGGCTGGCGCGCGGCCTGGCTGGAGCGGCTGGCGGCGAGCCCTGCGATCCTGGCGCGATGGCTGGAGCACCAGCGGTTCGACGACTACTGGCGGCGCGGGTCGACGATCCTGCAACTGGGCGCCATCGTCTGCCCGACCTACGTCGTGTGCGGCTGGCAGGACGCCTACGCCAACGCCGTCGACGAACTGCTGAGCGGGCTGACCGTGCCGCGCAAGGGCCTGGTCGGCCCCTGGGGCCACACCTATCCGCACCTGGCCGCCCCGCAGGGCCTGGACTGGAAGCACGAGGAGCTGCGCTGGTGGGCGCAGTGGCTGAAGGGCGAGGACACCGGCATCATGGACGAGCCGATGCTGCGCGCGTTCATGCCCTACGCCTCGGCGGCCGAGGTCGGCGCCGGGCCGATCCCGGGACGCTGGATCGCGGAGGCGGCCTGGCCGGCCAGCGCCGTCTGGCCGACGGCGATCCAGTTCACCGCGGCCAGGCCGATCCAGCGCGACGGCCTGACGGGCGTCTCGACGCCGGAATGGCTGAACCATCCGCCGCTGGAGCAGTCGAGCGACGACCTGACCTCGGTGCTGTTCCAGACCGACGCGCTGGGCGAGGACACCGAGATCCTGGGTCGCCCTCGCGTGCGCCTGAGCCTGACGCCGGAAAAGCCGGTGGCCCAGGCGGTCGTGCGGCTGATGGAGGTGACGCCGGACGCGCGCTCGTGGCTGGTGGCCTACGCCGTGCTGAACCTCACGCACCGGCGCTCGCACGTGGCGCCGGCGCCGCTGACGCCCGGCGAGACCATCGACGTGGCCCAGGACCTGCCGTTCGTCGCCCGACGGCTGCGCAAGGGCTCGCGCCTGCGGCTGGCGATCTCGGACAGCCTGTGGCCGATGGTCTGGCCGGCGCCGGGAGAGCCCGGGCTGGGGGTGTCGCCGCCGGAGCTGTACCTGCCGGTGCGGCCGCAGGAGGCGCAGGCCGCGCCCTTCCCGATCCCGGAGCGGCTGCGTGACGGCGTTGCGATCGACTACGCGCCGCCCGGACGGGTGGACGGACGCGTCACGCTGGTCACCGAGGGCCGGTCGGAGGATGCGCCGAAGGAGGCCGGCGTGACGCTCAGCCGCCACAGCCTCGAACGCAGCGAGATGCTCGAGGAGGACCCCTCGAGCGCCCGGTGGGCCCAGACGATCACCACCGGCTGGAAGAGCGAGGGCTTCGATTGCGCCGTCGAGGCCGGCTACGAGCTGAGCGCGGACGAGGCGGCGTTCCACCTGACGGAGTTCCTGCTCGCCCGCGAGGGCGGCGAAGTGGTCTTCGAGCGGCGCACGAGCGCCGACATCGCCCGCGACCTGGCCTGAAGTCTGAGCGGGTTGCCCGCGGCAAACCAGTTCCCACTTTGCCTCGACCCGCTCAGGACGCGAGCCGCACCTCGAGCCAGCGTTCGATCATCGGCAGGACCGTCTCCGGCGCGTTCCAGCCGCGGCTGAGGGCGACGTAGGTTCCGTCCTGGCCCGGGCCGGCGATCAGCGTCGGAAAGCCGGTGACCCCGGCGCGCTGGGAGGTGGCGTAGTCGCGCCAGGTCTCGTGTTTGACGTCCTCGGCGGCGACGGCCTCGCGGAACGGGTCGCGGAGGAAGCCCAGCTCCGCGGCCAGGTCGGCCAGCACGTCGAAGTCGGTGACGTCGCGGTTCTGGGCGTAGAAGGCGCCCTGGATGCGCACCAGGTAGGCCAGCGCCAGGTTCTCGTCGTAGCGCCGCGCCAGGACGACCGCGCGGGCGGCCGGGTCGGTGTCGTAGACGAAGGCCTCGCGGTCGAAGAAGCCGTAGTCGAACGGCTGACCGGAGGCCTCGGTGACATGGCCCCAGTGCTCGCGCATCGAGGCCTTGGCGGCCTCGGTCACCGGCTTGTCCGTGCCTGGACGCAGGCCGCCCATGACCAAGCGGATCGGCAGGTCGTCGCCCCAGACCTTGCGGATCTGAGCCATCACCGGAACGAAGCCCCAGCACCAGGAGCACATCGGGTCGGCGAAGTAGATCAGGTGCGGCTGGTCCGCCATGGCGCGCCCTCCAACGAGAGGCATAGGATAGCGTCCAAACGCGGGAGGACGCCATGAGCAACGCCGGAGATTTCGATTGGCCGACCGTGGCCGCGGACCTGGAGCGCCTGCTGAAGCTGCGCGCGATCCCGTTTTGCATGAAGCTGTACGAGCGGCGCGAGGACATGGAGGCGATCGAGCGCATCCGCAGGCCGCAGTCGGTGCACACGCTGGATCAGGTGGTCGGCCAGGCCTCGCGGCTGGGCTGGACCGTGGGGATCACCTCGGACGACCTGGTGGGCGCGCAGTGCCGCGCGGTGGTCGGGCTGGGCGAGGCCAAGACTGACGACTGGAAGAGCGGTCGGCAGATGACCGGCGTCTGGTTCTCGACGCAGGCGGACGCCAGCGCCCATCAGGCGGCGATGCACTGCGTGCCGGACGGGCGCTACCAGGCGCTGGCGGTCGGCCCGTTGAGCGCCGGCAAGATCGCCGACCCGGACATCGCCCTGTTCTACGCCACGCCGGGCGCGATGATCTATTTCATCAACGGCCTGCAGTGGGCCGGCTACCAGAGGTTCGACTGGTCGGTGGTCGGCGAGAGCGCCTGCGCCGATTCGTGGGGCCGGGCGCTGACGACGCGCACGCCGAGCCTGTCGATCCCCTGCTTCGCCGAGCGGCGCTACGGCGGGGTGCTGGACGACGAGATGCTGATGGCCTGTCCGCCGGAATATCTGGTCAAGGCGATCGAGGGCATGCGCGCGCTGAGCCGGAACGGCCTGCGCTATCCGTTCCCGCAGTACGGCGTGCAGCAGGACGTGCGCGCCGGCATGGCCGTCAGCTATCCGGCGCCGCCCGCCGGCGCATGACCCTGGTCACGGCTTGGGGCAGCCCCCGCTGATCCGGGTGGCCAGGGCGTCCCGGTTCAGGTCGTCCAGCGGCCCCCGCGCGGCCAGCTGACTGGCGCGCTGGTCGTCGAGTTCCTTGCGATAGTCGTTGAGCGTGGCGATGTAGCTCATCATCTCGTCGTGGGTCAGGGCCGAGCTCTTGTCGAGCGCCTCGCGGTCGGCGGCGTTCAGTTTGATGGCCGCGGTGTTGAGGTCCAGGTTGTTGAGGGTGACCTGGATGGCGGCGTTGATGCGGTCGATGAAGGCGTTCTTGACCTCGGCCGAGCAGAAGCCGGCCGCCGGGATTTCCGCCCGCATGGCCGCGGCGCTGGGCACTATGCCGTAGGCCGGCGTGTGCTGCTCCGGCCGCGGCGGCGGCTTGGGCGCGGCGGCCTGGCCCGCCCGCGCCAGGGCGTTGTCCTTGTCGAGCTTCAGCGCCTCCTCGAAGGCGGTGCGCGCGCCGACCCAGTCCTGGGCGCCAAGCAGGGCCTGGCCCTTGTGCGCATAGACATCCGCGAGGTCGACGTCGTCGCGCTGGTTCGACAGCCGGATGTGCTCCTTCAGGAAAGAGAGGGTCACGTCGAAGTCGGCGGCCGCGTCGCGCATGTTGTTCAGGCCCTGACGCGCCTGGCCGCGCCAGTAGACATACTTCCAGTTCGCGGGGAGCGGGAACCGGCCCCAGAGATCATCGGCCCACTCGAACGCTTCCTTGTAGCGGCCCGCCGCCAGCGCCGCTTCGGCCCGGCGAGACATGTAGCTGAAGCCGTGCGGGTCGAGGTCGCTCCGGGGCGCCTGCGTCGGGTTGTCGATGACGAACGTCAGATCCGAGACCTCGGAATCGTAGCGCCCCAGCCCGTGCTCCGCGGTCGCGCGTCCCGAATAAAGATTCAGCCGCAGGGCGATGTAGGTCGCGCCACTCTTCTGATCGATCGCGATCGCGGCGTCGAAGTCGTTGAAGGCTTCCTGCCAGCGGTTCTGCGCCAGATAGGAGCGGCCGCGCGCCAGCAGAATGCCCACCGTGGACGGCGCGCCGTTCAAGGCGATGGAGAAGTAGCCGATGGCCGGACCGTAACGCCCGCACCGGTCCTCCTCGATGCCCCGCCGGAAGTAGGGAAAGGCAAGCGCTCGCGATTCGCGCGCATCTGACGGCCAAGCCGCCGGTCCGGTCTCGGACGGCACCGGGAAGGCCGCGGCGATGCCGGCCGGCGTGCAGTCGGACGGCGGCGCGGCCGGCGCGGCCTGGGCCTGCGCCGCGGCGGGCTCCGGGGCTTTGGCGGCGGACGCGCCGCCGGCGGCGAAGGCGGCGACGATCGCCGCCACGAGCGCCAGGCACGCAGGAGAAGAACGCTTCAACATCAGAGGCCAGACCACCCACGACAAACGCTTGCGCGCCACCCCTCGGGCGCCGATTAGCGGTGAAACTGTCCCCTCGCGCAAGGTCGCCGTCAGGCGCAGCCTTCGCCCACCGCGTCGATCCGGTCACGGCGGATCTTGAAACGGACAAGTTCGTCGCCCTCGAGCGCGTGCTTGGTGCTGGTCTTGAAGCTCAGCGGATCGACCGGTGTGTCGTCCTGGCGGATTTCGAAGTGCAGGTGCGGGCCGGTCGAGTTGCCGGTGTTGCCGCTGAACGCGACCGTCTGGCCCTGCGTGACCTTGGCCCCGACGACGATGCCGTCGCCGAAGCGACTGAGGTGGGCGTAGCAGGTGACCAGGTGCTCGTTGTGGCGGATGTTGAGGAAGTTGCCGTAGCCGCCGGAATGGTCGGGATCGGAGGCGCGGATCACCACCCCGTCGGCGGCGGCGTAGACCGGAGTTCCGATCGGGCAGGCCAGGTCGACGCCCTTGTGGAAGATGATGCGGTCGAGGATCGGGTGGCTGCGATAGCCGAACCCCGAGCTGACGCGAGCCCCGTCGACCGGCGTGCGCATCAGGTCGCGCACGGCGCCGACCCCGGCGTCGGAGAACCAGGCGGCATGCCCGTCGCCGGCGGGATCGAACAGGTAGAACTTGCGTGACTTCGCCGGCTCGTCGACCTGTCGGAACTCGTCGCGATAGGCCTGGACGCTGAGAAAGGCCATGACCAGGCGGGCGTTGCCGACCTTGTTGCCGCCGTCGTCCTCCTGGAATTCGTAGACCGCGCGGAACTGGGCGCCGGGCCACAGGTCGTGGGCGAAGTTGAAGTCGAACGCCATGGCCTGGGTGAACTGGGCGATCAGGTTGTCGTCCATCAGCGACGTCGCCGACGAATAGAAGCTCTGCTCGTTCATCACCCCCCACGGCGTGCCGCAGAGCTTCGTCGTGAGGTTCACGGCCAGGGCGCTGGCGACGAAGGCGTTGCCGGACCGGTCGAGCCGCACGCCGACGCCGTCGCTGGCGCGGCGAGCCTCCAGCCATTGAATCCGGCCGGTCCCCGAGTTGCGGGGCGCGAACTGGACGACGACCTCCAGCCGACCTTCGCCGCCGCCGAACGCGCGGGCCAGGGCGTCGGTCGCCTCGGCCGCCTCCTCCGGAGAGACCCGATAGGCCGGCAGTTGGCCCTGCAGCATCATCAGGCCCTCGGCGCTGAGAACCACGCTGCTGCCGGGGGTGCTGGGCGCCGACGGCGCCGGACGGGCGGCGGGGCGCGCCGCCACGCGCGCCGGCGGAGGCGCGCGGCGCTGGAGCATCCACCAGGCCGCGCCGGCGCCCAGGGCCAGAGCCACCGCCCCGCCCCCGCCGATCAGAAGGCCTCTGCGTGACGGCGGCCCGGGCGGAGGGATCGGCGGTGGGGCGATCGGCGCCCCGGCGGCCCAGGTCTTCGGATCGAAGGACGTCAGCGGGTCGGGGTCGGGGACACGGTTCACGGCCGGGTCGGACGGCGCGGGCTCAGCCTCTTGCCGGGGCGACCAGGTGCGCGGATCGAACGAAGGTCCGTCCGAAGCCGGAGGATCCTCGCCGGGCCGCCTGTCCTTCGGGTCGCTGGCCATGAACGCGCCGCTCCACACACTCGAGACTCGTTTCATAGAACACGACGTCGCCGCGCTGAACGGGTTCAGCGGCTCGCCTCCTCGATGGCCCTGGCGCGAACCCGCAGCTGGTCCAACTGCGTCCCCGCGAGCCTGCGGACCGCGTTGTTTTCGAATGTCAGGGGATCGACGGGCGTTTTGTCGTAGCGCACCTCGAAGTGCAGGTGCGGGCCGGTGGACTGGCCGCTGTCGCCCGAGCGGGCGATGATCTGGCCCTGTTTGACCGCCACACCGGGGACCATGCCCTCGCCGAAGGCGTCGAGGTGCGCGTACCCCGTCACCAGATGCTCGTCGTGCTTGACCAGCATGAAGTTGCCGTAGCTTTGCCGTCCGTGATCGGGGCGGCACTCGATCACCTGGCCGTCCGCGGCGGCGTAGACGGCCGTGCCTTTGCTGCACGCGAAGTCCACGCCCATGTGGTTGATGATCCGGTCGAGGATCGGATGCAGGCGCGGCCCGAAGCCGGACGAGACGCGCGCCCCGTCGACGGGCGTGCGCAGCAGCGATCGCACCGCGCTGGTTCCGGCGAAGTCGTACCAGGCGCCGTCGCCGGCGAACCTGAACAGGCGCTTCGAGCGGCCGGGCCTGGGAACGCCGGCGCGATCGTCGAAGAACGGATTGGCCTGGATGAAGGCCATGACGAGCCGCGGCTTGCCGACCAACCGATCGACATCGTCGTAGTCCTCCTCGATGCCTGCCTGAAACTGCCCGCCTTTCCAGAAATCGTTGGCGAAATCGAAGTCGTAGGACATCACCCGCACGAACTCGTAGACGAGGCTGTCGGCCATCTTCGGGGCGGCGGCCTCGTAGAAGGACTCCTTGTCGATGTCCGTGGCGTCCGTCAGGCGCAGGCGCGGCGTGAGGCGGACCGGCACGGACGCGGCGCGGAAGCCGTCATCGACGCGGTCAAGACGAACGCCCTGCGCGTCGCGGCGCGCTTCGAGCCAGAGGATGCGGCGCGGCGGCGGCCCGCCCTCGGTCTGAACCTTGATCCAGAACGGCCCGGACGCGGAGCCGAACGCGCGCAGCAGCGCCTGGGCGGCGGCCGCCGAGTCCTGCGCCGCGACGTGGTTCTTCGGCAGGTCCGCTTCCAGGGCCAGCAGGTCGCTCGTAGCCGGCAAGGGAATTGGCGGCGGCAGGCCGGGCTGGGCGGCGGCGCCCGCGCGGCGGGGCGAGGGCCGCAGGGCCAGGAACGCCAGGCCGGCGGCCGCCGCCGCGGCGGCCGCGCCGCCCGCGGCGATGAGGCGTCGCCGCGGGATCGACCGCGCCGGCGCGGGCTGGGGCGGCGGCAAATCGCGCCGCCCCCACGTCCGCGGATCGAACGAGGGCGGGTCCTCGTCCTCGGCCATGGCCAGCCTCCCCCGCCGCCTGCGCGGAGCATCGGCGAAGCCGAGCGTTCGAGGCAAGGGTTTGCGGCTTCCAGCCCCGGCCTTCGGCGTGCTTAGATGCCTGCCGGAACGTCGGTATCGGGGAGTCGCGGATGACGGGCGCGAGCCGCGTGGCTTGGCGGGAAGGCCTCTTCCTGCGCCCGCAGCACTTCCAGCAGCAGGATCGCTTCTTCGAGGCGTTGCTGCGGGCGCGCGCCGGCTCGCTGGCGCCGCATCCGTGGGGCCTGATCGAGCTGAAACTGAGCGACGCGGCGGCCCAGCTGGGCAAGTTCGGCGTCGAGCGGCTGAGCGCGGTGATGCCGGACGGCACGCCGATCACCATTCCCGCCGGTCAGGCGCCGCCCGATCCGGTGGACGTGGCGGCGGACACGCGCGACCTGGTCGTCAGCCTGACGCTGCCGGCCGAACGTCCGGGCGCGGTCGAATTCCAGTCGCGCGGCGCGGCGGCGAGCGCGCGGCACCTGGTCGACGAGGACGACGTGTTCGACGCCTTCGCCGAGGGCCGCCAGCCCGAGCGGCTGGAGCTGGCGAGGCCGAACGTGCGCTTCGGGTTGACCCGCGAGCAGACCGACGGGCGCCTGACGCTGACGCTGGCGCGGATCGCCGAGGCGGCCAACGGCAAGCTGAGCTTCGATCCCCGCTTCATTCCCCCGCTGCTGGACGTGCGCGCTTCGCCAAGGCTGAGCGGCATGGTCGACGACATTATCGGCCGGGCCGGCCAGCGCGTCGACGAACTGGCGGTGCGGGCGGCCGAGTCGTCCGCCGGCGGGTCGGAAACCTTCGCCTCGTTCCTGCTGCTGCAGGCGCTGAACCGGTGGACGCCGGTGCTGGCGCACCTGCGCGCCCTACCGACGCTGCACCCGGAGCGGCTCTACGAGACCTTCGTCGGCATGGCCGGCGAACTGGCCACTCTGACGACCACCGAGCGGCGCCCGCCGCCGTTCCCGGAATACGACCACCTGAACCTGCAGGGCACGTTCGAGCCGGTTTTCGAGATCCTGCAGAAGGAGCTTTCGGCCGAGTACCAGCGCTCCGCGGGGCAGCTCACGCTGGAGAACGTCGGCCCCGGCGCCTACACGGCGCGGATCGACGACCACGGGGTGTTCCAGACCTCGAACCTGTACCTGGCCGCCAGCGCCAGGGTGCCGCCCGAAGCCCTGGTGACGCGGTTCGCCTCGCTGGTGAAGATCGGCTCGATCACCCGCATGCGCGACATCGTCAATTCGGCGCTGCAGGCGGGCGTGCGGATCGCCCCGACGCCGACGCCCCCGCCGCAGATCCGCATCCTGCCGGGCTACGTCTACTTCGAGCTGGACCGCGGCTCGCCCGACTTCCGCGACCTGAACAAGGCGCCGGCGGTGGGCATCCACGTGGCCGGCGACTGGCCTGATCTGCAGCTCGAGCTGTGGTGGGTGAAGCGGACCCGCTGATGGCCGACGAAAAGCCGAATCCGAACAAGACGGTCTTCCAGCCCTCGCCGCTGCAGCAGCGCGCGGCCGCCCAGCCCCCCGCCGCGCCGCCGCCGCCGCCTCCGCAGGCGCCGACCGAGGCCGCTCCCCCGCCATTGCCATCGCCCGCCGCGCCGGTCCCGGCGCCGATGCCGGCGGCCCCGCCGCGTCCGCCGCTGCGCGACGACATCCCGCGTCCGCCGATCGATCCGACCCACCGCAACCCGCTGATGGCCAAGGCCGCGCCGCTGCTGGCGCTGCTGGCCTCGATCCGGTCCGGCCGCGCCCAGGTCGCGCTGCCCGATCTGCACCGGCGCGCGGCCGCCGACATCGCCAACTTCCAGGCCGAGTTCCAGGGCCGGCTGAACGACGAGCACCTGCGCCGGGCGGTCTACGCCCTGGCCGCCACCGCGGACGACATCGCGCTGAACCTGCCGCTGCCGCAGTCGGAAACGGCGCAGTGGGCGCAACGCAGCCTGGTGGCGCGGCAGTTCCAGGAGGCCATCGGCGGCGACCGGTTCTGGCGGCTGCTGGACGAGATGATCGCCCGGCCGACCGAATTCCAGCACCTGCTGGAGCTGTACCACGCCTGCATGGCCGCCGGCTTCGAGGGCCGCTACCGGGTGATGAGCGACGGGCGCCACGCGCACCAGGCGCTGATGCAGCGGGTGTACCAGGCGCTGGACCTGTCGCGCACGCTGTCGAACACCGAGCTGGCGCCGCACTGGCAGGGCGAGGACGCGCCCGCCGGCAAGGTCGGGCTGTGGGGGCCGCTGGCCGTCGCCGCGTCCCTGGCGGTGGGCCTGCTGCTGGTGATCTACATCGGCCTCTACGTCTGGCTGCAGTGGAACGGCCAGCAGGCGAAGGACGCGCTGCTGGCGATCAACGGCAAGCCTTCGCTGACGATGAACCGGCAGGCGACGCCGCCGCCGGTGGACAGGACCGTGGCCGAGACGGTGCGGACCTTCCTGGCGCAGGAGATCCGCGACCAGCTGGTGGAGGTCAACCCGACCGCCAGCGGCGTGCAGATCGTCACCACGGACAAGACTTTGGCGTTCGATCCGGGCTCCGAGCAGATCACCGCCCAGCGCCGCGGGCTGTTCGAGAAGATCGCGACCGCGCTGAACACCGAGGCCGGGGCGATCCGGGTCGAAGGCTTCACCGACTCACAGCCCTACGGCGGCGCCAAGTTCCACGACAACACCGAGCTGTCGCAAGCGCGCGCCGATACTGTCAGGGACCTGATTCGCAGCCGGCTGACCGACCAGACGCGACCGGTCACGTCCAAGGGCTTCGGCGAGATGCGGCCGAAGGACGTCAACACCACGCCGCTGGGCCGCGCCCGCAACCGCAGGGTGGAGATCTATCTCGACCGAGGCGGCCAATGAGCTGGCTGCGCAAGGTCTTCACCAACTTCTGGGTGGTCTCGATCCTGGTCGCCGTGCTGGTGGCGGTGATCCTGGTGCTGCTGCTGCCGCTGCTGGTGCACCCGCTGGACAAGTGGATCTGGCGCCTGGCGCTGCTGGGCCTGGTGATCCTGGTCTGGGGCATCTTCGCCGCGATCCATGTTTTCTCGGCCCGCAACGCCTCGGACCGCATCGCCGATGCGATGGCGAAGGAAGGGGCGGCCCAGGACGAGGGCGCCGTGGTCGGCAAGCGTCTGAGCGATGCGCTGAGCCAGCTGCGCAAGCAGGGGGGCAAGCGCGACTATCTGTACTCGCGGCCCTGGTACCTGATCATCGGCCCGCCCGGCGCGGGCAAGACGACGGCGCTGGAGTCCAGCGGCCTGAGGTTTCCGTTCTCGGACGCCGTCGTCCGCGGCGTCGGCGGCACCCGTAACCTGGACTTCATGTTCGCCGACGAGGCGGTGCTGGTCGACACGGCCGGACGCTACACCAGCCAGGACTCCCAGGCCGACCGCGACCGCCAGGGCTGGCTGAGGTTCCTCGACGCCTTGCGCAAGCACCGCCCGCTGCAGCCGGTGAACGGGGTGATGGTGGCCATCGGCGTCGACACCCTGCTGGGCGCCGACGTGGCCGAGATCGACCGCCACGCCGATCTGATCCGCCGCCGTCTGGCCGAGCTGCGCGAGGGCCTGGAGATCGACGTCCCGGTCTATGTGATCTTCACCAAGACCGACCTGCTGGCCGGGTTCAGCGAGTTCTTCGACGACCTGGACGTCGAGCAGCGCCGCGCGGTGCTGGGGTCGACGTTCCCGATCGAGCGCTCGGCGCCGGACGCGGCCGGCGTGGCGCAGGCTTTCGACGAGGTGGCCGAGGCCGTGGCGGCCCGCGCGCCCAAACGCCTGCAGGACGAGCTGGATGCGCGCCGGCGCGGCCTGATCGTCGGCTTCGCGCCGCAGTTCGCCGAGCTGCGCAACGCCGTGACGCGGCTACTGGAGGGGGCCTTCCCGCGCGACGCCCGCGAAGGGGTGGCGCGGCTGCGCGGGTTCTACTTCACCAGCGGCATCCAGCAGGGCACGCCGCTGGACAAGCTGCTGAGCGGCGTCGCCTCGGTGTACGACACGCCGGCGCAGGTCTCGAGCCGCGGGCGGGCCTACTTCCTGAACCGCCTGCTGATGGAGGTGATCTTCGGCGAGGCCGGGCTGGCGGAGGGCACTGCCGGCGTGAAGGCCCGCCGCAGCGCCCTGCTGACGGGCGGCCTGGTGGCGATCTCGGTGCTCTTCGCCCTGGTGCTGGCGGCCTGGATCGCCAGCTTCATCGCCAACCTGCAGTTCGAGAACGACGTCCGCGCCAAGGCGACACAGATTGCCGCGTCGCTGCGGGCCAGGCCCGACATGAGCCTGGACTCCTACAGCGAGAACGACGCGCCGCTGGAGGACTTCCAGCCGATCTTCGACCAGCTGGCGGCGATGCCGCGGGGCTACAACGAACGCCACGCCAAGGGCGGCGTGCCCTGGCCGCTGGGCCTGGGCCTCTATCAGCGCGGCCTCAGCGACGCGGTCGAGGAGACCTACCTGACCACGCTCAAGCGGGCGATCCTGCCGCGCGAGATCGCGCGACTGGAGCAGTTCCAGGCCGCCCACGCCGACGTCAACCAGGCGACCGACCTCTATCCGGCGCTGAAGGCTTATCTGTCGCTGGGCAAGCGCGGCCCGCAGGGCAAGGTCGACGGCGACTACGTCCGCGGCTGGATCGTACGCGACTGGGACGCCACCGCGACGACCGCCGCGCTGAAGGAGGCGCGCAACGCCCTCAAGCCGCACCTGGCGATCATGTTCGCCGCCCGGGACCTGGACGCGATCTGGCCCGGCGCCCACGACGTCCCCATCGACCAGACGACGATCGTCAATTCGCAGAACGCCCTGCGGGTGGCGCCGCGGGCGGCGCGCATCTACAGCGCCCTGAAGAGCGGAGCGCCCGACAAGGGCCCCTGGAAGATTCCGCTCGACCCGACCAGCCTGATCGCGTTCGCCAACGGCGCGCAGCTGCAGCAGATCCGGGTGCCGTTCTTCTTCACGCGCGCGGGCATGTACGGCGCCTATCTGCCGGGCCTGAAGAACATCCCGGCCCTGGTGACCGAAGACCAGTGGGTGGTGGGCGAGAAAGAGGAGCAGACCGACTACCGGGTCATCCTCGACGAGGTCGCGCGGCGCTATTCGGCGGAGTACGAGGACCAGTGGCGGCGGGTGCTCGCCGCGCCTCAGCCGGCCGACATCTTCGGCCTGAACGAGACGATCGGTAACACCTTCATCAGCGCGCATCCCTATGCCGACCTGTACGGCGCCGTGGTGACCCAGGTCGATTTCAGCGGCGCGCCGAGCGCGGCGGAAACGGCGGCGGCCACCGCCCAGATCGCCGGCATCCGCATCCCGCGCCTGCCGACGCCGTTCAGCAAGATCCTGGCCGACACGACCGGCGTCGACGCGCGGGTGGAGATCACCAAGGCCTTCCAGCCGGTGATCGACTTCTACAAGCAGAAGAAGCTGGACGACGTGCTGAAGCGGATCGGCGATGCGATCATCGCCCAGCGGTCGAACCGCCAGGCCCAGCCGCCGGGCCAGCCGCCGCCGCCGATCCCGCCGCTGGAGGGCATCGAAATCGCGCCCCCGGGCGTCGGGGACTTCATGAAGGCGGTGAAGACCAGCGGCCAGACCGCCACCACGCACGCCTCGATCGACGCGGTCAGAAACAACTACATGCGCCCCGGCGGGACCCACGAGCAGTGCGACAGGGTCACGGCCGCCTATCCGTTCGTCCGCAGCGCCGGCGACGCGGACATGGCCTCGGCGACGAGCCTGTTCGCCACGGGCGGGCCGCTGGATGCGCTGAAGTCGAGCCTGGCGCAGTACATCGACCCCAACGGCGCCTGGCACTGGAACGCCGCCGCCCCCGCCGACCTGAACTCCGAAACGCCCGAGCGCCTGCGCCAGGCCCAGGCCGTGAGCCAGATCCTGCGGGGCCTGCAGATGCAGGTGCAGGTCAAGGAAATGGCGCCGGGGATGACCAGCGCGACGATGCGCATCGGCGATTCGATGCACGAGTTCCATCCCAACGCTCCGGACGTCCAGCCGATGCGCTGGTCGCCGACCGGCAACGGCATCGCCATGGTCCAGTTCACCGGACAGACCGCCAGCTATCAGGCCAGCGGCGACTGGGCGGTGTTCCACCTGTTCCAGCTGGCCAAGGTCGATCGGGCCGGCGCCGGCAAGATCACCGCGCGCTTCGGCTCGGGCGCGGCCTACGTGACGTTCCTGATCGAGCTGCCGGCCGACCTGGGCAATACCAATCCGTTCAGTAGCGATCCGTGGGCGTTCCGGTGCCCGTCGCCGCTGTGATGCCCGCGGCCCCGTTCCTGTTCGGCAAGCTGCCCGCCCACGGCGACTTCGTGGCGCGCGGCCTGGGCCAGGCCACGCAGGACGCCTGGGATGGCTGGGCCAGCGCCGAGATCATCGCCGCCCGCGAGGCGCTGGCCGAAAAGTTCGAAGACGCCCACGACCAGGCCGCGCCGGTCAGGTTCATCTGCGGTCCGGGCCCGCTGGGCGAGGGCTGGCGCGCCGGCGCCGCCGCCCCCTCGATCGACTCGGCCGGACGCCGCTTCGTGGTGGCGATGGGCCTGGAAGGCCTGGGCGACAAGGAGGCCGCCGTGCTGGGGGTCGCGATCGCCGACCGCTGCGAAGCAACGATCCGGCGCGCGCTGATCGATAATCTGGGCGCCGACGAGGCGATGGAAGCCCTGGCCGAAAGCGCGCCGGACTTGAGCGAAGTGGCGCTCTGCGGCGAAGTAGAGGCGTCGATTCCCTCCGGCGGCGTCTGGTGGCGAATGGGCGGGCAGGCTATCGATAAGGGCGCGGCGCCCCCGGTCGGTCTGCTCACGCGGGCGCTGCGGACGGTGACGGAGGACGGCTGGGGCAGCGAATGATCGCCAGGGTCCGGTACAATACGACGGCGTTGACGCACGAGGGCTGCGTGCGCACGCACAACGAGGACTCGCACGTCCATCGCGAGGACGTCGGGGTGTGGATGGTCGCCGACGGAATGGGCGGCCACCAGAACGGCAAGTGGGCGTCCTATGTCGTGACCCAGGCCGTCGAGGAAGCCGCCTTCAACGGCGATTTCAGCCAGAACATCGACATTCTGGAAGCGGCCCTGATCCGGGCCAACCAGACCATCTACGAGGCCTCCGAGCAGGCCGGCGCGCGGATGGGCTCCACCGCGGCCGCGCTGCACATCGACGGCTGGCGGTACGTCTGCGTCTGGGCCGGCGACAGCCGCATCTACCGCCTGCGCGACGGCGCCCTGACCCAGGTCACGCACGACCATACCGAGGTCCAGGCGATGGTCGACCGCCAGGCCCTAACCCCCGAGGAGGCGCGCGAGCATCCGATGTCGCACGTGATCACGCGCGCCGTGGGCGTGGATCGCGACTTCGGCCCCGAGGTCAAGGCCGACGACCTTCAGCCCGGCGACATCTTCCTGTTGTGCAGCGACGGCCTGACGGGCGAGGTCACGGACGACGAGATCGGCGTGCGACTGGCCAGCATGGGCGCGCGAGCGGCCTGCAAGGCGCTGCTGGATCTGGCGCTCGAACGCGGGGCGTCGGACAACGTGACGGTGATCACGGTCGCCTGCGAGGAGATGACCGCGCTGATCCTGCCCCAGGAGGCGGGGACGGAAGCATGAGTGGCCCGGGGGCAACGGCCGCGAACCGCGGCTAGATTGAGGGCGATTTGCCCCACTTTGGGGGAATGAGGTGCGTTGACGGGCCGGGGGGCCGCGTTCGATTATGATTTTGCTGCGACTTTTCGAGTGGGCAATGGCGCGCGGCGCCGCGAGCCGCAGCGAGGGTTGAGGCATGGCCGGCGCTGACGACAAGGGAGACGGGCCAGGCCGCACCGTCTACCAGCCGCCGCCGGGCGCGGGCGCCGGTTCGCTGCCGCCATCGCCGGAGGCGACCACCCAGCGCATCAACCTGCAGCGACAGCCGACCATTCCGCCCAGCGGCAGCCGCCTGGCCGTCGGCGAGGTGCTGAATCACATCTACGAGGTGCGCCGCTTCATCGACCGCGGCGGCATGGGCGAGACGTGGGAAGGCGTCAACATCAACACCGACGAGCGGGTGGCGATCAAGGTGATCCTGCCGCACCTCGCCGGCGATCCGAACGTCGAGGCGATGTTCCGCCGCGAGGCGCGAACGCTGACGCGCCTGAACCATCCCGCCCTGGTGCAGTACCGGGTGCTGGCGCACGAGCCGCGGCTGGGCGTGCTCTACATCGTCACCGAGTTCGTCGACGGCATCGGCCTCGATCTGCTGATCGGCCACATGACGCCGACCGAGGACCAGGTGCGCGGCCTGATGCGCCGCCTCGCCGACGGCCTGCGCGCCGCGCACGAACTGGGCGCCGTCCACCGCGACATCTCGCCCGACAACATCCTGGCGCCGGAGGGGCGTCTGGAGCAGTCCAAGATCATCGACTTCGGCATCGCCAAGGATCTGCAGACCTCGCAGGCGACGATCGTCGGCTCCGGATTCGCCGGCAAGCTGGGCTTCGTGGCCCCCGAACAGTTCGGCGATTTCAACGGCGAGATCGGCCCCTGGACCGACGTCTACAGCCTGGGCCTGGTCATGCTGGCCTTCGCCACCGGCGCGGTTCCGGACATGGGCACCAACCTGGTGGAGGCGGTCGACAAGCGCCGGATCGGGCCGGACCTGTCGAAGGCGCCGGCGTCCCTGAAGCCGCTGCTGCAGGGCATGCTGGTGGCCGATCCGGAGAAGCGCACGCGCTCGATGGACGACGTGCTGGCCGTCCTCGACAAGCGCCCCCGCAGCCGGGCGCCTTCTAAGCCGCCGGTCCCGACCGATCGGTCTGACGCGCCGGCGACCCCGCGCGCCAAGTCGGCCCCCCCGAAAACGAAGTCGCAGCCGCCGCCTGCGCAGAAGCCGAAGAGCGACCTGAAGCTGCCGCCGACGGCGCGTCCTGCCGGACCGGCGATCCCTCAGCGCGCCCTGATCTACGCCGGCGTGGCCTTCGTCGCCGTGCTGCTGATCGGCGTGACGGCGATGCTGCTGATGCAGCCGAAGGGGCCCAAGGCCGACACGACCGCCGCCGGCGCCGGCGGGCCGCCGATCTCGGGCGCCGCGGCGCCGCCGTCCGCCCTGGGACGCGACATCGAGAACGTGGTCCAGAACGCCTCCTGCACCTTCCTGGACTACGACCTGAACGGCAACACCGTCACCCTGCGCGGTGGCGCGGGGCCCGGCAGAGTGGCGGACGCGGTCACCGCCATCCACGAACAGACCGGGCTGAACGTCATCCCACGCACCCTCGGCTTCGAAGAGAATGCGTGCGGCGCCGTCGATGGCTTGCGCAGCCACCGCGCGCCTGGCGACCCATGGCTGACCGCGCCGGCGAACGCGATCACGCCGGGCCCTCACCCGGAGGAATGCGGGCCCGATCCCTCCTACGCCGTGGCCGTGATCCAAGGCGCGATCGGCGCGCCGACCGAGGACGCCGCCCTGGTGCTGGTCAGGCCCGACGGTATCGCGCGCACGGTCTTCGCCGGGCGGGGCGGCTTCCAGACGCTGGAGTCCAAGCCGCAGAATTTCCGGGGCACGGCCCACCTGAACCCGGACGGCACGTTCCGCGTCAGCCTCTGCAACCGCACGCCCGGCGTCTACGGCGTGGCCCTGATCCGGGGCAGGCTCGGCGGTCTGATCGATCCGGGGCTGCCGCAAATCTGGTCGGAGGACACCAGTCCCACGCCGGCCGGTTGGGGCAGGAGCTTCGACACCGTCGCCAAGTCGCGCGGCTGGAAGACCCAGATGGCGTGGTTCACGGTCAACGGCGGCGCGACGCAGGCCGCCCCGCCCCCGACGCCGGTCGCGACCGCGCCGACGACGACGACGACGCAGCCTCAGACTCAAAGTCACGGCGGCAGCGTCAGAGGCGGCAAAGGCCGGCCACCGACCCCATCCTGCTCCGACAGTGCAGACCTCGCCGGCATCGTGCCGCGCTGTCACCCGGTGCGCCATACTTCCAACCCGCCGCCGGCCACGACGCACACCACGCCGCCCCCCCAGGAACCCGACTTCGGCTCCGGTATTCGGGGCGACCACAGGTAGGGCGGCCAAAGCACGAGGGAACAGGCCGAATCCACCTGTCCCCTGAACGGTGCTTCAGAGTCTTCATTCGGAGCGGGTTGCCGGCGGCAAACGCGTTCCCGCCTTGCCTCGACCCGCGACTACCGCAGCGGCTGGCGGGCGGCCTGCTCGTAGGCTTCGCGGAAGGCCTTGGCGAAGACGTCCATGAAGGCCTCGTCCGAGCCCTGGGCGACGCCCTCGAACTCGCGCTCGTAGGCCTCCCAGAGGGCGGCCTTCTTGGAGCCGAACAGGCCCACGCCCTTGCCGGACGCCCGCTGGCGGATCGCCGCCGGGGAGAAGCGGTCGAGGGTGGCGCGCAGCGCGCCCTGCATCGCCACCAACGTCGCCATCTGGTGCGCCTGCAGGTCCTGGAAGGCGTCCTCGACGGCGCGGTAGGCCGGCATGAAGCCGCGCTCCGGCGAGGCGAGCATCTGGGTCAGCGCCTGCTCGGGGCCGCGGGCGAACTTCAGCGGATTGTTGCCCTCGAACTCGAGCCGCGTGCCGGAGGCGCCGAGCTGGGCCTTGGCGCGGGCCCGGGCCTCGAGCATCACGACGAGGCCGGCGATCAGCCGGCGAAGGATGCCGCCGGCCGCCGCGGCCGCTTCTCGCGGCGGCGCCTTGATCGTCACGCCGCCGAGGCCCGCGGCTTCCAGGAGCGCCTGCCAGGCGCCCGCGTCCGGCGCCGATGCCGGCGGCGGCGGTGCCACCGCCACGGGCGCAGGCTCCGCCGCCGGCTGACCGAAGCCGCCGCGCGCCCAGTCGACCTCGTTGCTGGCGGCCATCTTCGACCAGATGTCGCTGGCGGCCGGGGCGGCGAGGCCCTGCGAGACCGGCGGCGGCGTCCACTGGTCCGACCCGGCGCCGCGTCCGCTGATGGCGGGGCCCTGCGCGGCCCAGGGATCCGGCGCGGCTTCCGGCGCCCCCCACTGCCCGGCCGGCTCGCGGCCCCAGCTGGACGCGGGCTGCGCGGGCGGATCGTCGGCCCAGCCCCCCGCGCTTCCGGCATGAGCGCCGGCCGACACGCCCGGGGCAGGGGCCATCGGCGGCAGCCCACCCGAGTTCGGCGCGAAACCCGGGCTGGCGGGCGCGCCGCCCAGCGGCGTGGGCGACATCGGCGCGGCGCCCCAGTTCGGCGTCTGCGAGACCGGCGCCGGCGGCGCATCGCCCCATCCGCCGCCGGACGACACCGGCGCCGCGGACGGCTGGACGGGGGGCGGCGCCAGCGGGGTGGCGTCGGCGCTGAGGGAGGCCTTGATCCGGTAGCGGCCGATCGTGATCTCGTCGCCCTCGCCGATCACGTGCGGCGCGCGCATGCGCTCGCTCGAGCCGTTGATGAAGGTGCCGTTGCTGGACTTGTCGAACAGGACGTAGGCGCCGTCTCTGAACTCGACCTCGCAGTGCTCGCTGGAAATGTATCGTTGGGCGTCGGGCAGCGACCAGTCGGTGTGCGGCGCCCGACCGATCAGGGCGCCGTGGCGGTCGAGCTGGAGGCGGGTGGAGACCCCGTTCTCCAGCCGCTCCACGTTGACGATCGTCAGAACCAGCGGCACCGCGCGCCTACCTCGCCAAAGAGCCTTGCCCTGTCACCCTGCCGATCCGCCCGGGGACATATCGAGGGTATGCCGTTTTGCGCGGCCGAGCCAAGCGTGGCTCAGGCCAGCGCTTCGGCGCCGCGCGAGGCGATGACATCCCCGGTGTCGAGCGCGCGCTGCAGCGAGGCCGCCTGATCGCCGCTCTGGATGGCCGCCAACAGAACGGCGCCGGCGGCGAAGCGGCCCGCGGCGTCGCGCGGCGCGGGCACCGGCGGCTGGCCTTCCGGCGACATCGAGCCGCCCGAGAAGAACGCGGCCAGGGCGGCCAGGCGCGCGGGCGCGGCGTCCTTGGCGCGCTCTGCGGCGGCATGCGCGGCCCGGCGGTTGGCCTCGGTGGGTTCGCCCAGCCAGGCCAGCGTCGCCGTCAGCGCCTCGTCCCGATCGGGCTCCTGGCTCAGGTTGCGCACGACGCCGGCGGCCCAGGCCACCGTCTCGAAGCGCGGCAGGGCCTGGCCCAGGAAGAAGGCGGCGTCGTCGAAGCGGCCCTGGTCGCGCAGCCAGGCGAAGTAGGCCGAGGGCGCGGCCCGCGCGTCGCCGTCGAGATCGCCGCGCCAGGCGAGCATCTCGCCCACCTGCGAGGCCTCGGTCCACCGTACGCGCGCCCAATCCGCCATCGCCAGCATCTCGCACCGTCCCACAGGTCCGCCGCAGTCTATAGCCACGCACGCGAACGGAAAACCGCCAATCCCAAGCGTGGCCATGCCTCGCAAAGAAATGAGCTATGGCCTCAGAACCCCGTTATGCTAGCCTTTTCGACAGATTGACGGGCGGCGTACAGGCGGGAATGGCCTCTTCTGCGACATGTGACCTGGAGGCGCTGCTGGCGCCGATTTCGGAGGCGGCTCCGGCGGGCGTCGACCTGCGCGAGGACACCTCTCCGACATCGGTCTACTACCAGCTGAAGGACGCGCGCGGTCTGGCGCGGGCGGCCGAACGCCGGGCGGACGCCGCCGGCGAGACGGTCGAGCCCGGCGAGTGGAACGTCATCCTCGATCTTGCGCCGCAGGTGCTGGCCACCCAGTCGAAGGACCTCGAGGTCGCGGCCTGGTACATCGAGGCCCTGCTGCGACGGCACGGCTTCCCCGGGCTGCGCGACGGCTTCCTGCTGGCCGGCGGCCTGGTCGACCGCTTCTGGGACAGCTTCCATTCGCTCAAGGACGAGGAAGGCCTGCCGACGCGCCTGGCGCCGCTGGCCGGCCTGAACGGCGTGGAGTCCGAGGGCACGCTGATCCAGCCCATGCGCCGCGCGCCGGTGACGTCCGGTCGCGAAGACGGCCCGTTCTCGATCTATCACTACGAGCAGGCCTACGCCCTTTCGCAGGTCGCCGACGCCGCCGCCAAGCAACGCCGGATCGACCGCGGCGACATCACGATGGAACGGTTCACGGCCGCGGTTGTCGCCAGTGGCGGCCAGTTCTACGCCACCCTGATCGAGGACCTGACCGGCGCGCAGTCGGCCTTCAAGGCCCTGACGGTCAGCCTGGAAACCAAGGCCGGCCCGGACGCGCCGCCCAGTTCGACGATCACCGACCTGTTGGCCGGCATCCTCACCACGGTGACCACGGTCAGCAAGGACCTGGTCGCCGCCCTTCGCCCCGCCGAGACGGAGACGGCGCCGGGCGAGGCGGCGGCCGCTGGCGGCGACGCGGCGCCGGCGCGCTCGGGCGGCGCGGTGCGCACGCGCGAGGACGCCTTGCGCCAGCTGCTGCAGCTGGCCGACTACTTCCGCTCGAACGAGCCGCAATCTCCGATCGCCGCCAGCCTGGAGGACGCCGTGCGCCGCGCGCGCATGTCGTTCGCCGACCTGCTGGCCGAACTTCTGCCCGACGAGAGCGCCTGGCGCGTCGCGCTGACGAACGCAGGCATCAGGCCGCCGGCGCCGCCGGCGGAGGGCTGAACGACAACCACGGCGCAAGCCGAACTTTTGTAAGAGGGACCAGCAATGGCCAGCATCAACAGCAAACTGGAGCGGGTGCGTAAGCCGCGCGTCCACATCAAGTACGAAGTCGAGACGGAAGGCGCGGTGGTCGAACGCGAGCTGCCGTTCGTCGTCGGCGTGATGGGCGACTTCTCGGGCAACCCGACCGAGCCGCTGCGTCCGCTGAACGAGCGCAAGTTCGTCCAGATCGACCGCGACAACTTCAACGACGTGATGACCCGCATCGCGCCGGAGCTGAACCTGCGGGTGAAGAACACCCTGGCCGGCGACGACAGCGAGATGGCCATGCAGCTGAAGTTCCGCTCGATGGACGATTTCGAGCCCGGCCGGATCGCCGAGCAGGTGCCGGCGCTGAAGAAGCTGCTCGACACCCGCAACCAGCTGCGCGACCTGATGACCAAGGTCGACCGTTCCACCGACCTGGAAAACCTGCTGGAGCGCGTGCTCCAGAACAAGGATGACCTTGCCAAGCTGTCCAGCGAGCTGGGCATCGAGACTCCCGAGGAGAAAGCGTAATGGCCGCCGAAACCGAAGCCGCAACCGCATCGGCCGCAGCCGCCGCAACCACCGAGGTCAGCCTGCTGGACCAGGCGATCAGCGCCACCAAGCAGACCGAGCCCAGCCAGGCTCAGGCGCTGCTGAAGACGCTGACCGAGGAGGCCCTGAAGGGCACCGTCACGTTCTCGAAGAACCTGACGATCTCGTTCAACGAGGCCATCGGGCTGATCGACGAACAGCTGTCGGCCCAGATGCGCGAGATTCTGCACCACCCCGACTTCCTGAAGCTGGAAGGCTCGTGGCGTGGGCTGCGTCACTTCGTGATGAACACCGAGACCAGCACCCAGATGAAGATCAAGGTGCTGAACGCCTCGAAGAAGGAGCTGGCCAAGGACCTGGCCAAGGCGGTCGAGTTCGACCAGTCGGACACCTTCAAGCGCATCTACGAAAACGAGTTCGGCATCGCCGGCGGCGAGCCCTACGGCGCCCTGGTGGGCGACTATGAGATCACCAATCACCCCGAGGATCTCGAGTTCCTGACCAGCATGTCGAACATCGCGGCCGCTTCGTACGCGCCGTTCCTGACGGCTGCGAACTCCAAGATGTTCGGCCTGGGCGACTATCGCGAGCTCTCCAAGCCGCGCGACCTGAAGAAGATCTTCGACAGCCAGGAATATGCGCGCTGGCGCAGCTTCCGCGACTCCGAGGACTCCGCCTTCGTCGCCCTGACCATGCCGCGCGTCCTGGCGCGCGTGCCCTACGGCGCGGCCACCAAGCCGATCGAGGACTTCGCCTTCGAGGAAGCGCCCAAGGACGCCAAGGGCAACGAGAAGTCGATGGACCACGACGAGTACTGCTGGATGAACGCCGCGTACGTGCTGGCCAACCGCCTGACCGACGCGTTCGTGCAGAACGGCTGGTGCACGGCGATCCGCGGCGCGGAGAACGGCGGCAAGGTCATGAACCTGCCCAGCCACATCTTCCGTTCGGACGACGGCGACGTCGACCAGAAGTGCCCGACCGAGATCGGCATCACCGACCGGCGCGAGTTCGAGCTCAGCGAGTGCGGCTTCTATCCGCTGTCGCACTACAAGAACACGGACTACGCGGTGTTCTTCGGCGCCCAGACCGCGCAGAAGCCCAAGAAGTACGATCGTCCCGAGGCGACGGCGAACGCCGCCATCTCGGCGCGCCTGCCCTACGTCATGGCGGTGTCGCGCTTCGCCCACTTCCTGAAGGTGATGGCGCGCGACAAGATCGGCAGCTTCATGGAAGCCGAGGACTGCGCCAACTGGCTGACGCGGTGGATCCACAACTACGTCAACGCCTCCGACACGGCCTCGGCGGAGTCGAAGGCCAAGTTCCCGCTGCGCGACGCCCGCGTCGAGGTGAAGGAGATCCCCGGAAAGCCCGGCTCTTATAACGCCGTCGCCTACCTGCGGCCCTGGCTGCAGATGGAGGAGCTCACCGCGTCTCTGCGCATGGTGGCGAAGATTCCGCAAAAGGCGTGACCGACCTGCCGGAAGCGGGGGACGCGACGATCGCGTCCCCCCAACCTGCCGCCGAGACCTCGCCCCCGCCACGCTCCGCGCTGGCGCGGCGCATCGACGATCTGGCCGCCAGCGCGCCGACCGCGGAAGACGGGGTGGTGCGCGAGTTCCTGTTCCGCAGCCTCGCCGAGCGCTACGGGGTCGATTTCGCGGGCGCGCGGCTGGACCGGGACTGGCTGGTCGCGCTGATCGATCGCGAGATCGCCGCCATCGACCGGGCGCTGAGCGACCAGGTCAACGCCATCCTGCATCACCCGGCCGTCCAGCGCCTGGAAGCGCGCTGGCGCGGCCTGCGCTACCTGGCGGCGGCGGCCTACGAGTCCGAGCGGATCAAGGTCAAGTTCCTGTCGGCATCGTGGAACGAGCTCGTCCGCGACCTGGAGCGGGCGGCCGACTTCGATCAGAGCGAGCTGTTCCGAAAGGTCTACCAGGACGAGTTCGGCATGCCCGGCGGCGAGCCGTTCGGGCTGATGGTCGGCGACTACGAGGTGCAGCACCGCCCCAGTCCGGGCCACACCACCGACGACGTCTCGGCCCTGAAGTCGCTGGCCACCGTCGCGGCGGCCTCGTTCTGCCCATTCATCCTGGGCGTGTCGCCGCGGGTGTTCCAGCTGGACAGCTTCCGCGATCTCAGCCGGCCGATGAACCTGCGCGCGGTGTTCGCCCAGACCGAGTACCAGCGCTGGCTGTCGGTGCGCGACGGCGAGGACATGCGCTTCATCGGCCTGGCCATGCCGCGGGTGCTGATCCGCGCCCCGTATGGACCCGATCCCGAGCGCGTCGACGGCTTCCGCTTCGATGAGACGGCCGCCGACCGGTCTGGCGCGGGGCACCTGTGGGCCAACGCCGCCTTCGCCTTCGCGTCGATCGTGATCCGCGCCTTCGCCTCCAGCGGCTGGTTCGCCGACCTGCGCGGCGCGCCGCGCGACGAGCTGCGCGGCGGGCTGGTGACCGACCTGCCGACCGTCTGGTTCGCCACCGACCGGCCGGGCACGGCCCCGAAGCCGTCCGTGGAGTGCATCCTGAGCGAGACGCACGAGAACGACCTGGCCGACCTGGGCTTCGTCGCCCTGCGCAACATGCCCTACACGCCCTACTCGGTGTTCTACGCCAATCCCTCGCTGCAGATGGCCAAGCGCTACTCCGGGACCACGGCGAACGCGGCCAACGCCAATGCGCGGCTGTCGGGGATGCTGCAGTACATGCTGTGCGTCTCGCGCTTCGCCCACTACATCAAGGTGCTGGGGCGCGAGCGGCTGGGCTCGACCATGTCGGCCGAGCAGTGTCAGACGCTGTTGCAGACCTGGCTTACCCGATACTGCGAGGGTTCGGACAGCGCCTCGCAGGACGCCAAGGCCCGCTCGCCGCTGCGCGAGGGGCGCATCGAGGTGCGCGAGCAACCGGGCAAGCCGGGCGCATTCGCCTGCAGTGTGTTCCTGCGCCCTCACTTCCAACTGGACGATATCGCCACCGGCTTTAGGCTGGTCACCGAACTGGCCCCGCCGCGCGCCGCCTGAGGAGAGCGTCATGAGCGTCGATATCGCCGCCCTGCTGAACGAGGCGCGCCTGGACGAGGCCATCGCGGCCATGAACGACGAGGTCCGCGCCCATCCGACTGACGTGAGCCGCCGCACCAACCTGTCCGACCTGCTGTGCGTCGCCGGCAATTTCGAGCGGGCCGACCGGCTGATGGACGCGGTGTCGTCGCTCGATCCGTCGGTGGCGGTGGGCGTGGCGCTGTTTCGCCAGCTGATCCGGGCCGAGCAGGCGCGTCGGCAGTTCTACGCCGAGGGCCGGGTGCCGGAGTTCCTCGCCAAGCCGGACGGCGCCTGCGAGGCCGAGCTGCGGGCCAGCATCCTGATGCGCGATGGCGACGGCGCCCAGGCGGCCGCCCTGCTGGCCCAGCGGGACGAGGCCTGGACGCCGCTGGCCGGAACCGCCGACGGGACGGCCTTCGACGACTTCCGCGACCTGGACGATCTGACCGCCAGCCACCTGGAGGTGCTGAGCTCGACCGGCAAGTACTTCTGGGTGCCGGTGAACTCGGTGATCAGCATCGAATTCCGCAAGCCCGAGCGCCGTCGCGACCTGATCTGGCGCCGCGCGCACCTGTCGATCGCCGGCGGGCCGGACGGCGAGGTGTTCATCCCGGCGATCTACGTCGCCAAGGACTCCACGCCGGCGCACCTGCTGGGTCACACCACCGACTTCGCCGGCGCCGAGGGGGCGCCGATGACGGGCCTGGGACTGCGCAGCTTCCTGGTCGGCGAGGAGGACAAGACGATCATGGACCTGACCAGGATCGAGTTCGCCGCTCCCGTCGCCCTGGCCGCCTAAGCCTCGATGGCCACCCAGGCCCCCATCAATATCCTGCCGTCGCTGCTGGACCGGCTGATCGACGACAATCCGGAGGCCCGGGCCGATCCGCCGCGCAGCCGCGGCCAGCAGCTGGCCGCCCTGCGCAATTCCGTGCGGCGTGACCTCGAGGCGCTGCTGAACGCCCACCGCTGCGCCATCGGCCCGCCGCCCGGCATGGACGAGCTGAAGCAGAGCGTGCTCGATTTCGGCGTCGAGGACTTCCTGTCCGTGTTCGCCGGCGCGGCCACCTTCCGCGAGGCGTTCCGCAAGTCGCTGGAAGACACCATCAAGCGCTTCGAGCCGCGGTTCATGACCGTCTCCGTCAAGCTGCGCGACGACGGCGACCACCTGGACCGCACGATGCGCTTCCGCATCGACGCGCTGATGTACGCCGAGCCGGCCCCCGAGCCGGTGAGCTTCGATTCGCAGCTGGATCCGGCCAGTCACGCGTTCGAGGTGACGGGGCGCGCCGATGGCTGAGGATCTGGTCGCCTACTACAATCGCGAACTGTCCTACCTGCGCAAGCTGGGCGCCGAGTTCGCCACCCTGCATCCGAAGATCGCCGGCCGCCTGCGCATGAGCGGCGATTCGGTCGAAGACCCGCACGTGCAGCGGCTGCTGGAGGGCGTGGCGTTCATGAACGCGCGCATCCGCCAGAAGCTGGACGACGAGTTCCCGGAGCTGAGCGAAGGCCTGCTGGGCCAGCTGCATCCGCACTATCTGGCGCCGATCCCTTCGATGGCGATCGTCCAGCTGAAGCCGGCGCCCGACCTGGCCGAAACCCGGCAGGTGGCCAGCGGTGTGGAGATCGTCACCGAACCCGTGGGCGAGGAGCGCTGCCGCTATCGCACCACCCAGGTCACCGACGTCCAGCCGATCACCATCGAGTCCGCGGCCCTGAGCGGGCGGCCGCTGGCCGGGCCCCTGTCGCCCAAAGGCGCGGTGGCGGTGCTGCGCCTGACGCTGAAGAGCCTGAACCGCGACGCCACCTTCGCCAAGGTCGCGCCGGACACCCTGCGCTTCTACCTGCGCGGCGCGTCGACCGAGACGCAGGGTCTGTACGAACTGATCCTGAACAACGCCGTGGCCGTCGCGGTCGCCGACTCCCTGGACGACAAGACGCCTCTGGCTCTGGACGCGGCGGCGATCCGGCCGGTGGGCTTCGGCCCGGACGAGGCGATGCTGCCCTACACGGCCCGCACGCCGATGGGCTATCGGCTGCTGACCGAGTATTTCGCCTTCCCCGAGAAGTTCCTGTTCTTCGACGTCACCGGCCTGGGCGGCAAGTTCGCCCGTTCGGGTGGCTCGAAGGTGGACCTCTACATCTACGTCACCCGCTCGGCGATCGAGCTGGAGCGCAGCGTCAGCGCCGACTCCTTCGCTCTGAACTGCACGCCGGTGGTGAACCTGTTCCGCCAGCGCGCCGAGCCGATCCCGATGACCGGCGTCGCGACGAGCTACCAGATCGTTCCCGACAGCCGCCGACCCGGCGCGCTGGAGATCTATTCGATCGACAAGGTGACGACCTCGACGCCCACCGGCGAAACCACGACCCTGGCGCCGCTCTACGGCCTGACCCACGCCGGCGCGATGCGCAAGGAGACGCAGTTCTGGAGCGCCTCGCGGGTCGACAACGGCGCCGGCGGCCCGGGCGAGATGTACATCGGCTTCGTCGACCTGGATGGCGATCCGGCGGCGCCGGCGGACCGGATCGCCTCGATCGAGACCACCTGCACCAACCGTGACCTGCCCGCCAAGCTGCCGTTCGGCGGCGGGCGGCCGAACATGCGTCTGGCCCGCGAACAGGCCGGGGTGCACAGCGTGCTGTGCCTGACCGCGCCGACGACGCCGCTGCGGCTGCAGGGCCGCGAGACCTGGCGGCTGGTTTCGCACCTGACCCTGAACCACCTGTCGCTTGCCGACCAGGCCGGCGGGCCGGAGGCTCTGCGCGAGATCCTGCGCCTGTACGACTTCCGCAACGCGCCCGAGACGCGGGCCATGATCGACACCCTGGTCGGGGTCTCGTGGCAGCGGGCCACCGCGCGCGCGCCGGACAAGGCCGTCGGCGTGCTGTGCCGGGGCCTGGACGTGACCCTGACCTTCGACGACCAGCGCACGTCGGGCGCGGGCGTCTTCCTGCTGGCCGCCGTGCTGGAGCGGTTCGTCGCCCACTACGCCTCGATCAACGCCTTCACCCGGCTGACGGCGCGCATCAAGGGCCGCTCCGCCGTCCTGAAGACCTGGCCGCCGCGCGCCGGGGACCTGACCCTGCTGTGAGCACCGCCCGCTCCCCCCTCGCGGCCCAGTCCACCCTCGCGGCCCTGGCCGAGGCGCCGGAAAGGTTCGAGTTCATCCAGGCGGTGCGGATCCTGGAGCGCGCGGCCGCGCTGCGGGCCGGACCCGACTCCGCGGCGCCGCGCGTCGGCGGCGATCTGGACCCGCGCGACGAGCCGGTGCTGCTGCGCGCGGCGCTGGACATGGGCTTTCCCGCCGGCGAGGTGGGCTCGATGGAGGCCGGCTTCGAGGCCGGCCGGCCGACGCTGTCGGCGACCTTCCTGGGGCTGGTCGGCCCGAGCGGCGCCCTGCCGGCGCACTATTCGCAGCTGGTCCAGGAGGCCCAGCGCGACAAGAACCTGGCGATGCGGGACTTCTTCGATCTGTTCGATCACCGCGCGCTGTCGTTCTTCGTGCGCGCGGCCGAGAAGTACCGCGCCCTGGCGGCGTTCGATCAGACCGGCGGGCGGGGCGGCGACGCCTACGGCGCGGCGCTCTACAGCCTGGTCGGCCTGGGCCAGCCTTCGCTGCGCAACCGCCAGAGCGCGCCGGACCAGGCGCTGGCGTTCTACGCCGGGCACTACGCCCACCGTCCCCGGACGGCCGAGGGCCTGGCCCAGGTGCTGTCCGACTACTTCGAGCGCCCGGCCCGGATCACCCAGTTCCAGGGGCGCTGGACCCGCCTGCCGCCCGAGGAGCAGACGCGCCTGAGCGCCACCCCGCCGCCGGGGGTGTTCGGCGCCCTGGGGGCCAGCTTTTCGCAACTCGGCGTCGATGCGGTGTGCGGGTCGATGGTGTTCGACGTCCAGGGCTCGTTCCGCGTCGGCCTGGGGCCGCTGGACTACGAGCAGTTCGCCGGCTTCCTGCCCGACACGCCGCAGATGTCGGCGCTGGTGGCGCTGGCGCGCACCTATGCCGGTCCGGCCTTCTCCTTCGATGTTCAGCTGACCCTGAAGGCCGAGGCTGTCCCGCCTCTGGTGCTGGGCGACACGGCGATCCCGCCGCGCCTGGGCTGGAACACCTGGCTGCCCACCCCGTGGCGCCTGAAGGACGCCAGCGAACCCGTGTTCGAGGCCGAGGCCGCCTAAAGCGCTCTAGCTTGGCAGTTCGCCCGCGGCGACGGGCATGGCGGGGCCGCCGGCGACGTCGACGACCTTCACCGACACGATCAGCGGGTTGCGCGCCGCGGCGATGGCGCCGAGGGCGCTGCGCATGGCCGGCGCCCGCAGGCGCTGTTCCTTGGCCAGGCGCGAGCGCTCGGCGGCGGCGGCCGGCGTGTCGCCGGTGGCCAGCGCGGCGCCGGCCGCGCCGCCCTGTCCTTCGTCGACGATCAGGGTGACCTCGCCCTGCAGCGAGCGCGTCCAGCGCAGCGCCAGCAGCTCCCACACCCGGCGCGTGACGGGGCTGACCGCCATCGGCCCGAACTCGCTCATGTAGCGCTGGAGAAAGTCCGTGCTCCGCAGCGCCTCGGCCAGGGTGAACAGGCCATCACGCTGGGCCACGCCCTGGGCCATCGCCTGCGCCCGCGCGCTGAGCTCTCCCCACAGGCACGCCCGGCGCACCTCGGTCGGCGGGAACGCGAGGCGGTCGATGTAGGCGGCCCAGCGGGCGATCGCGTCCTCGTGCGGACCAGCCGGCGGCGCCTCGCCCGCCGCGGCGCGATCGGTGATCCCGAGGAAGCCCTCGACGCCGAGTTTTTCGATGGCCGACGCCAGGGCGACGGCGGCCTGCTGCAGCGCCTCGTCCGTCATGGCCTCGCGCGCGCCCAGCAGCGCGTCGGCCAGGTCGTCCATCCCCGAGAACGCCGGCCAGCCGGCCAGTTCGTAGGCGGCCGAGAAGACACGGGTGTCGAAGTTCGACGACAGCTGTTCCGACTGGCTCTCGGCCCAGCGTGTCATGGCCGTGGCGGCGTCCGTCAGCCGCTCGGGGCTAAGCGCCTCGAAGAGCTCGCGGCGCAGCATCGGCGTCAGGATCTCCGCTGCGCGCATGATCGCCTCGATGCAGCGCTCGCGGAACACCAGCCGCGAGGGCTGGTCGAACGGGGCGGTGAAGAAGATCGACGAGGCCGGCAGCCCGCCGGGGATGGTCAGCGGCGCCTGCTGGCGTCGGGCCGACTGATCGCTGTCCATCAGCCCTTCGATCGAGATGTCGAGCGCCACCAGCACGCCGCGGTCCAGGTTGCGCCGCAGCCAGGCGACCAGGTCGACGCGGCTGCGCCGGCTCGCGTCGCGCGGGTTCTCGAGGCTGGCGTAAAGGCGCCGCACCGCGGCCTGATCGGCCAGGTTCTCGATCAGGGCCGGCTGGATCGGCGACGGCGCGGCGGCGGCCGGCTCGCGCAGACTCGACGACAGGGCCGCCGGCGCGATCAGCCACATGCGGCCGCCGGCGCGGGCGTAGGCGACTTCGCCGGGGCTGATGTGGGCCATTCGGCTCCGTCCGCATTGCGTTTGCCCGACAATGGCCTTCCCGTCGGCGTCGGACAAGGCTTCCCCAAGTCCGCCCCGGCCGGGCATAGAGAAGTCTTCGCGCGTTCAGGAGGTGGAAGGCCGATGGCGGGCTGGGGCGGCGGCTATGTCACCGACATCGAGTACGGCGACGCCTTCTTTCCGATACAGACGCCGCGCGCCATGGCGCTGGCGGCCCTGTTCAACGGCTACGAGCCGCCGGACCTGGACGGCCCCTTCACCTATTGCGAGCTGGGCTGCGGGCGCGGGGCGACCTCCCTGGTGATCGCGGCGGTGCATCCGCAAGCGGTGGTGCACGGCGTCGACTTTCATCCCGGTCACGTCGCCCATGCCCGGGCCCGCGCCAAGGCGGCCGGGCTGACGAACGTCCACTTCCACGAGGTCAGCTTCGACGCCCTGCTGACGCCGGACGCGCCGGCGCTGCCGAAGTTCGACATGATCACCCTGCACGGCGTCTGGAGCTGGATCGCGCCGGGGCTGCAGGACGCCATCGTCGACTTCATCGACGCGCGGCTGAGCCCGGGCGGCATGGTCTATGTCAGCTACAACGCCCTGCCCGGCTGGACCCAGGTGGCGCCGCTGCAGCGGCTGGTGCGCGCGCTGGCCGAAGAGCACCCGGGACGCAGCGACCGCGCCGCCCAGCAGGCGTTCCGCACCCTGGCCCGCATGTCCGAAATCGGCCTGATCCCCGAACGCCTGAGCGACGGGGTCAAGCGCATGATCAAGGTGCTGAACGACCAACAGCCGAGCTACCTGGCGCACGAGTTCTTGAACGAGCACTGGGCGCCGCAGTTTCACATGGAGGTGGCGGGCGCGCTTTCGCGGGCCAAGCTGAGCTTCGTGGCGGACGCCGAGCTGATGCGCAGCTTCCACAACCTGCGCCTGACGGAGGTCCAGCGCGAGGCGGTCGGCCAGATCGCCTCGCCCGAGCTGCGCGAAACCTTGCGCGACATGGCCTCGGACGTCTGGTTCCGCGAGGACCTGTTCCAGCGCGGGCCGCGTCGGATCACGCACGAACGGCGCGAGGCGATGCTGCGGGCCCTGACCCTGACGCCGGTGCGCCGCTTGCCCGAGGCCCTGGAGGTCGATCGCGCCGACGGCGGCGTCTGGCGTCCGGAGCCGGCCGTCTACGAGCCCGTGCTGCAGGTGCTGCAGAGCGGTCCGGCGCGGGTCGGCGATCTGCTGACCATGCCGGGCCTGCCGGCCGGACACCTGGTCAGCGCCGTCGAGCTGGTGGGGATCCTGGTGGGCTGCGGCCTGGCCGCGCCGATCTGGCCGGTCTCGTCCGAGGCGCGGGCGGCCGGCGCGCGCTGGAACGATCTCGTGGGCGACGCCGGGGACGGCCGGCTGACCGACAGCGCCGCGGTGGCCGCGCCGGCGCTGGCCGGCGGGCTCTCGCTGTCGCCGATCGATCTGATGGTGTTCAACGCCCTGCGCCGCGGCGAGGAGGCCACGCCGGCGATGCTGGCCCGCCGCTTTGTCGACATGTGCCGGGCGGCCGGCGGGCATCCGATCATCGAGGGGCGGCCCGTCGAGGATGAGGCCGAGGCGATCGCCGCGCTCAGCGCCGACTACGAGGCGCGCCTTCAGCGCATCGCCCCGCTGTGGCGGATGATGGGCGTGCTGGATCGATAAGGACCGATCGGTCGATCAGTTGATCATCGTCAGGCCGCCCTTGAGGGTCAGCATGGCGTCGCCGTTGACCTTGGTCATGGTGCTGGTCATCTCGGCCGATATGTCGCCCTGTATCTTGATCATCATGCCTTTGATGGTCACGCCGGTCTGGTCGATGGTGATGCTGGACTGTCCGACGGTCAGCTTGATCTGCTGCATGGCGTCGACGGTCTGCTCGCCCATGGTGATGTTCAGGTCGTAGTTGCCCTTGTCGATCGTCTGGGTGACGTTGCCCATCTCGACCTTGATCGTGCGGTTGCCCTGCTCGACCTTCAGGCTTTCGTCGTTGACCACGACCCGGCGCATGTCCTTCTGGGCGTGGATGTAGATCTCTTCCGAACCGGCCTTGTCCTCGAAGCGCAGCTCGTTGCTGACGTCTGCCGTGCCGGCGTCGCCCCAGTTGGCGCCGCGGAAGCCGCTCTGGGTCTTGTTCGCCGGCACATCGAAGGGCGGCTTGTTCTTGCCGTTGTACAGCTGGCCGACGACGATCGGATGGTCCGGGTCGCCGTTCTCGAAGTCGACCACGACCTCGGAGTCGATCCGCGGAAACCACTGCGTGCCCATGGTGTTGTAGGCCCACGGCTGGGCCACGCGCGTCCAGCGCGACACCTCCTGCTCCCAGGGGAAGCGCACCTTGCAACGGCCGAACTCGTCGGGCGTATCGGTGACGATCGCCGTCTGCGGCCCCTGGATGAACGGCCGCGGCGTCACCCGCGGCGGGCGATAGCTGGCGTCCGAGGGAATGGCGACGAAATCGTTCTGGTAGCTGACCGCGCCTTCGAACGGCAGTTGCGAGACGTCGCGCGCGCGATGCTCGACGCGGATGGCCACATAGTTCGACACCGTGCCGCCGCCGGGCAGGTCGAGGTCGTGGTTCGGCGCGGCGAACTTGTAGCCATTCTCGAGCTGGCAGTGATCGGTGGCGCCGTAGACCCAAAGCACGCTCGCCTCGTGCTCCTCCATCCGGTTCTTGGCCAGGCGCGTCGCCTCGCCGTCCGTCTCGTGCCGGCCCGGAAACTCATAGACGGCCCGGTCGGGCACGCCGCCCGGCTGGAACTTGCCGACGCCGTTGGAATTGGCGTCCACCACCGCGACCTGCTTGAAGTCCCACGACGCCTGCTTGAAGGCCGACGGACCGATCCGGTACTGCGGCTGCCAGTGCGACAGGTGGTCGAGGGTGTTCAGGTCGCCCGTCTCGCCCGACTGGTAGTCCGCCGAGCCATTGCCCGAAATCATCGTGCAGTCGGGCTTGCTGAGGTCGAAGCGGTAGAACAGCCCCTCTTCCTCGAGCAGCCGGGCGATCAGGTTGAAGTCGCTCTCGGCGTACTGGACCCAGTACTCACGCTGGTCGCCGACCGAGGCCAACTGGCACTGCAGGCCGGCGGCCGAGATGGTCTGGTTGATGATGTCGGCGGACTTGGTCTCGGGAAAGATCTTGTGCCGCTGGTTCAGCGTCATGAACCAGTGCGGCGGCGTCAGCTCGACCAGGTGCAGGTGGTGGTCGCGGATCGAGGTGCGCAGCACCTCCATGCGGCTGATCACGCCGTTGAACTTGCGGGTGTGGTCCCGGTAGCGGATCGTCAGGCCCAGCTTCTGGCCGAGGGCCTCGCTGGACTTCAGCGCCCGGCCCTTGGTGACGATCTCCAGGCGGAACCGCGGCAGGCACGAGAGTTCCTCGACGCCTTCCAGGGAGATGATGACGATCTTCTTCGGTCCCGGCGCGAAGGCGTCCACCGCGATCAGGCGGTCTTCCTGCTTGATCGGGAAGTCTTCGAGATCGGCCAAGGATCAGTCTCCGCGAGGCGCGCGAACGGGCGGCCGGACCCGCGGCCCGACCGCCCGTCCCGCTATCATGACGCGGCGCGCTGGCGCAGTCGTACTAGACGGCCTGCGACAGAGCGATGTCGAAGCCCTTCGTGACCGGCGAGGCGTTCTTGTTGTCGGCGCCGCTGGGCGTGAACTTCTCGGTGAGCTTGGTGAAGTTCAGCGAGATCGATTCCGTCGGCATGCCTTCGCCGGCGCACGACACGGAGTAGCCGCTGACCACGGTGTTTTCCATGTCGTACTGCGTCACCGGATCGTCCTTGCCGGTGGTCACGACGTGGATCGTCAGCAGCTTGGCGTCATAGGCCGCCACCGACCAGCCGAAGATTTCGATCGAAGACTCGTCTTTCGGCTTGGTGACCAGCACTTCGCTGACCTGCGGCACGCCGGCCTCGCGGCCGGTGCCGACCCCGACAGGCGTCGTGATGTGCCGCCCGACGCCGAACTGCATCGAGTCCAGCGCGATCCACTGCTTGTGGTTCTTCTCGGTCGCACCGCCGTTGATGCCCGGAATCTTGAGATACAGTGACACTGACCTTGTCCTCTCTCTGTCGCCAGCCCGCTCGAGCCCCAGCGCCACGTCGGCGCCAGCCCTTCTGGAAGAAGAATTCCAACTCCGGCGACCGTTCGATCTTTGCTTTCGCGCAACACGGTTCGGCCGCCTGTGCCGCGCCGCGCGGATCGGAAGGTATTTTCACCCCCCTCATACGCAAGGATCGCTAGTTTAGACGGTAGGAAATTTCCCCATTTGTGTCCAGCGTCAAAGCGACCTCCCGCACCGTCTCACCCTTGGCGAGACGCTCGAGAAACCGCTCTGAAATCTCCGGCAAGACCCCCCGCGAGAGCACGTTTTCAATGGCCCGGGCCCCGCTTTCGGCGATCTGGGAGCGAGACAGGACGTAGTCCACCACCTCGGGGCTGTAGCTGAAGCTCGCGCGATAGTTATCGGCCACGCGCTCGGAAATCCGGCCCAGCTGCAGCTTGACGATCTCGCGCAGGGTGTCGTCGCCCAGCGGGAAGTACGGCACGATGGTCGTGCGACCCAGGAACGCGGGCTTGAAGATCTTCGTCAGGTCCGGCCGCAGCGCTTCGGTCAGTCCGGCCTCGTCCGGCATCGTCTCCGGATCGGCGCACAGCTTGGCGATGGTGTCGGTGCCGGCGTTCGAGGTCATGATGATGATGGTGTTCTTGAAGTCGATGTCGCGGCCCTCGCCGTCGCGCAGCTGGCCCTTGTCGAACACCTGGTAGAAGATGTCCTGCACGCCCGGGTGGGCCTTTTCCATCTCGTCCAGCAGCACCACGCTGTAGGGCCGCCGGCGCACCGCCTCGGTCAGCACGCCGCCCTCGCCGAAGCCGACGTAGCCGGGCGGCGAGCCCAGCAGCATCGAGACTTTGTGCTCTTCCTTGAACTCGCTCATGTTGATGACGGTCAGGTTCTGGCCGCCGCCGTAGAGCAGTTCGGCCAGGGTCAGCGCCGTCTCGGTCTTGCCGACGCCGCTGGTGCCGACCATCAGGAACACGCCGGTCGGCTTGCGCGGATCGGTCAGCTTGGCGCGCGAGGTGCGCATCGCCTGGGCGATGGCCTCCAGGGCGTGGTCCTGGCCGATGATCCGCCTGGCCATCAGTTCCTTGAGGTCCAGCACGGTCTGGATCTCGTCGGCCATCATCCGGCCCATCGGGATGCCGGTCCAGTTGGCGATCACCTCGGCCACGGCCTGGGCGTCGACGGCCGGCGTCATCAGCGGCTCTTCGCCCTGCAGCGCGCGCAGTTCGGCCAGGGTGGTCTTGTATTCCGCCTGCAGCGCGGTCCGCTCGGCGTCGGTCAGAGGCGGCGGGGCCGCCGCCGCCGGGGCCGGGGCGGGGGTCGGGGCCAGACCCGCCGGGGCGCCGCCGCCGGCGGCGACGACCGGCTCGCCCGCGGGCTCGGCCGAGGCCGGCGCGGGCGCCGCCGGCGCCTGATCGTGATGGGCCTCCAGCCGCGTGCGCATCTCGCGCAGCTTCGCCACCAGGGCCTTTTCCTTCTCCCAGCGGTCCTCCAGCGCGGCCAGCTCGGCCTCGGCCTCGGCCTTGTCCTTGCGCTCGTCGTCGAGGTTCTGGACGTGATCGGCGCCGGAGGCCGTCTCGCGCTCCAGGATGCCGATGGCGGTGGTCGCCAGCTCGATGCGGCGCCGCCGATCCTCGATCTGGGCCGGGATGGCGGTCTGGCTCATCGACACGCGCGCGCAGGCGGTGTCGAGCACGCTGACCGACTTGTCCGGCAACTGGCGCGAGGGGATGTAGCGCTTCGACAGGCGAACCGACTCCACGACCGCCTCGTCGAGGATGCGCACGCCGTGGTGCTTCTCGAGCGTGGCGACCATGCCGCGCATCATGGCGATGGCGTTGTCCTCTTCCGGCTCCTCGACCTTGACGGGCTGGAAGCGGCGGGCCAGCGCGGCGTCGCGCTCGAAGTACTTCTTGTATTCGGCCCAGGTGGTGGCCGCGACCGTGCGCAGGTCGCCGCGCGCCAGAGCCGGCTTGAGCAGGTTGGCCGCATCGTTCTGCCCGGCCGCGCCGCCGGCGCCGATCATCGTGTGCGCCTCGTCGATGAACAGGATGATCGGCGTTGGCGAGGCCTTCACCTCGTCGATCACGCTCTTCAGGCGGTTCTCGAACTCGCCCTTCACCCCGGCGCCGGCCTGCAGCAGGCCCATGTCAAGCGTGCGCAGGATCACGTCCTTCATCGACGGCGGCACGTCGCCGGCGGCGATCCGCAGGGCGAAGCCCTCGACCACGGCGGTCTTGCCCACCCCCGCCTCGCCGGTGAGGATCGGGTTGTTCTGCCGGCGGCGGCTGAGGATGTCGATGATCTGGCGGATCTCGGGATCTCGGCCCAGCACCGGGTCGATCTTGCCGGACCGGGCCCGCTCGGTGAGGTCGATCGTGTAGGCCGCCAGGGCGCCGGCGGCGCCGGGCGAGCTGCCGGTCGAGAAGGTGCCGGGCGCCGGTTCGGTCGAGCCGGCGGCGCCGCCGGCGCCGACATCCTCGTTGGTGCCCGCGGTCAGTTCGGGGAGCCGCTTGGCCAGGTCGTCGGCGGGGATCTTCTCGAACTGCTTGGACGCCTCGCGGGCGATGGCCGACAGACCCTTGTCCGACAGCAGGGCCGTCAGCAGCTGTCCTGACCGGATGCGGCCGCCGCCGGACAGCGACGCCAGCATCCAGGCTTCGCGCAGCAGCGTCACCACATGGGGCGCGAAGCCGGGCGCGCCGCGACTGTTGCCGCGCTTGACGCGCTCGAGCACGCGCGTGAGATCGACCTCCATCGCGCCGGGGTCGACCCCGTAGTGCATGAAGCAGGCCTCGCGGTCACCGCCCTTCAGCGCCAGCAGCTTGATCAGGAAGTGCTCGATCTCGACTTCGTAGTTGGTGGCGTTGGCCGCCATCGACAGCGCCTGGAGCAGTGCGTCGCGGCAGGGATCGTTGAGCTTCTGGATCAGCGACCTGACATCGGTCTCGGCCATGACTTCGCCCTCACTTTTCCGACTTCAATCGCCCGCCCGGGGCCGGGCGCCATCATTGCCCCTGCGAAGGCCCGGCGCCAAGGCGGGGTAACGGCGGTTGGCGAGAGTTTTGGCGGGCCAGGCTTGCAGAAATCGTCGGTTGAGCGGGGCGGCGGGCGGGATAGGTTGCTCAAAAGGACGAGGAGCGAGCCATGATCGACCTGCACTACTGGCCGACGCCGAACGGCAAGAAGGTGACCATCCTGCTGGAGGAATGCGGGATGGAGTACAACGTCGTGCCCTGCAACATCGGCCGCGGCGATCAGTTCACGGACGGCTTTCTGAAGATCAACCCGAACAACCGCATGCCGGCGCTGGTCGACCACGACCCGGTCGGCGGCGGGCCGCCGATCAGCATCTTCGAGAGCGGCGCGATCATGATGTACGTCGCCGAGAAGGCAGGCCGGTTCTATCCGCAGGACGTCCGCGGCCGCTACGACGTGAACCAGTGGATCATGTGGCAGATGGCCAACCAGGGGCCCAAGAGCGGCGAGTGCGGGCACTTCCGGCGCCTGGGCGACACGCGCGGCGACCAAAGCTACGCCGTGCGCCGCTTCACCGACGAGGTGAACCGCATGTACGGGGTGCTGAACAACCGCCTCTACGACCACCGCTACCTGGCCGGCGACGCCTATTCGATCGCCGATATGATCTGCTACCCATGGACGGTCAACATCGCCGGACAGGGGTCAGACATCAATGATTTCAAGTACTTCAAGCGCTGGTTCGACGAGCTGTCCGAGCGCCCGGCCGTGCAGCGCGGCATGGCCGTGACCGCCGGTCCGGCCGAGGACTTCACCAAGCTGACCGAGGAAGAACGCAACCGCCGCATGGCCCTGCTCTACAACCAGCGCGCCCGTCCGGCGCCGGCGGAGGGCGGCATCGAGGCCTGAAGCGCCTCAGCTCGCCAGCCGCACCTTCACCGTCGCCGACAGGCCGGTGCGCAGGCGGGGGTTGGCGGCGGCGGCGCCGTCCAGGCGGATGCGCACGGCGACGCGCTGGACGATCTTGGTGAAGTTGCCGGTGCCCGGCTCGAACGGCAGCAGGGCGAACTCCGAGCCCGTGCCCGGGGCGAACGAGTCGATGCGGCCCTTCAGGACCACGCCCGGCAGGGCGTCGACGCGCACCTCGGCCGGATCGCCGACGGCCATGCGCGCGGTCTGGGTCTCCTTGAAGTTGGCGGTGACGTAGAGCCCCGAGGTGGGGGCCAGCGTCAGCAGGCGCGTGCCGGGCGCGACGTAGTCGCCGGGCTGGGCCGCGCGGGCGCCGACGACGCCGGCCACCGGGGCGCGGATCACCGCATTGGCCTGGTCCTGGCGGGCCAGGTCGAGCGCCGCGGCGGCCTTGGCTTCGGCGGCCCGCGCCTGGTCGACCGCCGCCAGCAGGCTCGAGCGGCGGCTGGCGGTGACCGAGGCCTGGTTGCGGCTGACGATCAGCGCCGCGCGGCTGCGCTCGGCGTCGGCGGCGGCGCTGACGGCGGCGGCGCGGTACTGATCCGCCTCCTTGCGCGCGCCGAAGCCGGAGGCCATCAGGGCGTCGTAGCGGGCGCGGTCGGCGCCGGCGCGGTCGGCTTGGGCGTCGGCCGACTGGATCTGGGTCTGCGCCTGGGCGATGTTCGAGGCGGCCAGACGTTCCTCGGCGCCCAGGCTGACCAGCTGGGCCTGGGCGGCCTCGACGGCGGCGTGGGCGGCGGCGAGATCGGCCTGGGCGGAGGCGACCTTGGCGTCATATTCCTCGGCGTCGAGGCGGACCAGCGGATCGCCCGCGCGGACCGCCTGGTTGTCACGCACCAGCACCTCGGCCACCAGGCCGCGCACCTTCGGCGCCACCGTGGTCAGGTCGGCCTGCACATAGGCGTTGTCGGTGGCGACCGTGGGCTTGGCCGAGAGGATCCAGGCCGTTCCGCCCAGCGCCGCCGCCACGGCGACGCCGACGGCGATCGCCGCCCGCCGCGGCAGAGCCAGGCGGCGGGTCTTCGCCGGCGGCGGCGCTTCGATATCGGCCACACGTTCGAGAACCGCGTCAGTCATGGGCGTCGTCCAGGCCAAGGCGCGCGCGCAGGGCGGCGCGGGAGGATTGCAGAATCTCGTCGGACTGCGCCGGGTCGCTGACCGCGCGAGCCAGGCCCACGGCGCCGACCAGTTCGGACATCACCGAAGCCGCCGTCACCTGGGGCCGGGCATGGCCCAGGGACTCCAGCCAGGCGGCGATGCGGCCGGTCATCCGCGCCACCCCGGCGCTGAACGCCTCGCGCGAGGGGGGCGCCAGGTTCGGCAGGTGCGCGGCCAGCGCCGGCAGCGGGCAGCCGGAGTCGCGGCCGTCGCGGTGGGTGCGCGACAGGTAGAAGCCGATGTAGGCCTCCAGCGCCTCGCGCGGCGAGCGCCCGCCGGTGGTCGCCTCGAACCGGGCCGTGGCCTCGTCGAACATCTGGCCGATGGCGGCGGCGACGAGGTCGTCCTTGGAGGCGAAGTGGGCGTAGAAGCCGCCGTGCGTCAGGCCGGCCTCGGCCATCACCGCCGCCACGCCGACGCGGTCCGGCCCCTCGGCGCGGATCGCCTTGGCCGCCGCGCCCAGCACCTTGGCCCGGGTCTTCTGTTTGTGTTCGTCGTTGTAGCGCATGGCTTGTCGTCCGTTTATATGATCACCATAATATAATCTGCAAGGGCGGCCAAGCGGCCGTCCGCCGGGGACCGACCCACCGCCGATGACTGCCGCCGCCGTCCCCCTCACCGTCGCCGCCCCGCGCGCGCCGATCGACCCGGCGGCGATCCCGGAAGGGCGCAAGCTGCTGATCTTCGGGGTGATGGCGTTCGGCCAGTTCATGGCCCTGCTGGATATCCAGATCGTCGCCGCCTCGCTGAACTCGATCCAGGCGGGCCTGTCCGCCGGGCCGGACGAGATCAGCTGGGTCCAGACCGCCTACCTGATGGCCGAGATCGTAATGATCCCGCTGTCGGCCTTCCTGACCCAGGCGCTGTCGACGCGCGTGGTGTTCGCGGCCTCGGCCGCGCTGTTCACCCTGTCCAGCCTGATGTGCGGGCTGGCCTGGGACATCAATTCGATGATCGTGTTCCGCGCCATCCAGGGCTTCGTCGGCGGGGCGATGGTGCCGACGGTGTTCGCCACCGGCTTTTCGATGTTCTCCGGACCGAAGCGGGCGATGATCCCCGGCATCCTCGGCCTCGTCTCGACGCTGGCGCCGACGCTGGGCCCGACCGTTGGCGGCTGGATCACCGAGGCGGCGGACTGGCGCTGGCTGTTCTTCATGAACATCGCCCCGGGCGCCTTTGTCACCGTGCTGATCCTGGCGATCGCCCACGTGGACGAGGCCCAGCCGGCGATGCTGCGGCGGATCGACTGGGCGCACCTGGCCTCGATGGCCCTCTTCCTGGGCGCGCTGGAGTACATGCTGGAGGAAGGCCCGCAGCGCGAGTGGTTCACCGACCCGGCCGTGTCGATCGCCGCCTGGCTCAGCCTGGTGGCCTTCGGGCTGTTCCTGGAGCGCTCGTTCTTCTCCAAGGGCCCGATCGTGAAGCTGACGCCGTTCCGGCGGCCGACCTTCGCCTTCGCCTGTCTGTTCAACGTGGTGATCGGCTTCGGCCTCTACGCCGCGACCTATCTGCTGCCGGTGTTCCTGGGACGGGTGCGCGGCTACTCGTCGCTGCAGATCGGCACGACCGTGTTCGTCTCGGGCCTGACCATGGCCATCGCCGCGCCGATCGCGGCGCGGCTGAGCCAGCGGGTCGATCCGCGCATCGTGATCAGCTGCGGGCTGACCATCTTCGCCACCGGCCTGTGGCTGTTCTCGGCGATGACGCCGGACTGGGGGTTCTCCGCCCTGTTCGTCCCCCAGGCCGTGCGCGGCTTCGCCATCCTGCTGTGCATCGTGCCGAGCGTCGGCCTGGCCCTGAACGGCTTCGTGGCGGCCGAGCTGCGCTACGCCAGCGGCGTCTTCAACCTGATGCGCAACCTGGGCGGCGCGGTGGGCATCGCGGTGGTCAACACCTGGCTGGGCGACAACGCCCGCCTGCACGCGGCCGGCTTCGGCGCCCAGCTTGGCGAGAACGCGCGCGCGGCGCCCGGCGCGATGGCTCAGCTGACGCAGATGTTCGCCGCCTCGACGCCGGACCTGGCGCGCGCCCAGCAGCTGGCCGAGGCGACGCTGGGGCGGATCGTGGCCCGCCAGTCGCTGACGCTGGCCTTCGACGACGTCTTCCGCCTGATGGCCTGGGTGTTTCTCGGCGCGCTGATCCTGGTCCCGTTGTGCCGTCCTCCCGACCCCGAAGCGCCGCCGCCGCCCGCGGACGCCCACTGACGCTTCCGAGGGGCGCGCCGCTGTTGTGCCGCGGCTTGCGCGGCCGCAGAGTGGCGCCATGACCGCCTATGTGAAGCTCGTCGATGTTCGGGGCGCCGGCTATGTCTGGGTGAACCCGCTGCGCGTCGCCTACGTGAAGCGCGCGGCGGACGATCCCAGCAAGTGCATCCTGTGCTTCTCGGAATCCACCAACGACGACTACATCGCGGTGACCGGCGACCAGGACGATATCGCCATGCAGCTCAGCCAGGCGCTGAACATGAGCTGACCGGACGAGCACGCCGTGACCGACCGCCTGCCTGTCATCGACATGAGCGCGCTCGCCGCGGGCGAGGCCGCCGGCCGCGCGGCCGTGGCCGCCGAAATCGCGGACGCCTGCGAGGCGCACGGCTTCTTCTATCTCGTCGGCCACGGCATCGGCGACGACACCGTCGGGGCCCTGGAGGCCGCCAGCCGCCGGTTCTTCGCCCTGCCCGAGGCGACGAAGATGCGCATCGCCATGGCGCGCGGCGGGCGGGCCTGGCGCGGCTATTTTCCGGTCGGCGGCGAACTGACGTCCGGCCGGCCCGACCTGAAGGAAGGTATCTACCTGGGCACGGACCTTCCCGCCGATCATGCCAGGGTCCGCGCCGGAACGCCGATGCACGGCGCCAACCTGTGGCCGGACGAGGTTCCGGAGCTGAAGGCGGCGGCCACGGCCTTCATGGACGGCGCGACCGCGGCCGCGGCGCGGCTGCTCGAGGGCGTGGCGCTGAGCCTGGGTCTGCCGGAAAGTCATTTCGCGCGGGTCTACACCGCCGAGCCGACGGTGCTGTTCCGCATCTTCCACTATCCGGCCAGCGGGCCGGCCGGCGTCGACTGGTCCAGGTCGTGGGGCGTGGGCGAACATACCGACTATGGCCTGCTGACCCTGCTGGCCCAGGACCGCCACGGCGGGCTGCAGGTGAAGGGGCCGAACGGCTGGATCGACGCGCCGCCGATCGAAGGCGCCCTGGTGTGCAACATCGGCGACATGCTGGAGCGGCTGACCGGCGGGCGGTTCGTCTCGACGCCGCACCGGGTGATGAACATCTCGGGCCGGGACCGCCTGTCGTTTCCGCTGTTTTTCGACCCGGGCTGGGACGCGCCGATGACGCCGCTGCCGGGCGCCGCGGTCGACCGCGGCCGCTGGGACGCCGACCGCCGCCAGCGCTGGGACGCGGCCAGCGTGCACGACTTCGAGGGGACCTACGGGCAGTACCTGCTGGGCAAGGTGGCCAAGGTGTTCCCGCAGCTGATGGACGCCGTCAGCGCCCGCTGATCACATTTCCCGACGCGTGGGATCGCGCCGCGATCGGCCGAGTTATGGCTGGGCGAGGGTCGTTTCCGGCGCGCCAGAACCGCGCGCCCTTCTGTGGAGTATGCACAGATGCACAAGCTTGCCCTGGCGCTGGCGGGCGCAACAACCTTGTCGATGGCCGTCCTGCCAAGTCCGGCCAACGCCGCCGCGCCCGCTCCCGAACGACTGCAGGCCGCGAACGGCGAGGCCCGCCTGGTCAAGACCGCCTGGGTCTACGAGCGGCGCTACCACACCGTGCGGCGCTGGGTCCCGATGCGCCGCCACTACCACTACGCCTACTACCGGCCGCACTACCGTCGGCTACTATCCGCCCCCGCCGGTGGTGTTCGTCGGCCCGGGCTACGGCTACGGCCCCTACGGCGGCTGGCGCCACCACCATCACTGGCGCCGCTGGTAACGCCTGAGAGCAGGGTCTTTCAGCGCCGTCAGCGTGCGTCGAGCGTGACGTCCTTCTGGCCGTCGGCGGCGCCGTCGATGCGGATGAAGGTGATCTTCACCCGCCCACGATGTCCGCGGAACAGGGCGCCGAGGGCGTCGATGTCGCCGTACGACACCCACTGGCCGTCGACCTTGGACACGCCCCAGCCGATGACGCCGGCGCGGGTCACGGCGGCGCAGTTGGCGGAGGCGCCGGCGCAGGCTTTCAGCCGGACCACCTTGTAGGGCCGGCGCGGCGGGCCCGGGTGCGGGACCTCGGGCGGCGGCTTGGAGTCGACCCGGTCGAAGACCAGGCCCGCGAAGGTTCCGCTGGAGCTGCCGTGATAGGGCGGCGGCGGGATGTCCGCGCGCGCCGGCGCGGCGGCCGCGGCGGCGAGGACGGCGAGGATGAGAAAGCGGTTCACGGCGGACCTCCTTGCCATCGCCCGGAGCGCGGGCGAAGCCTGGACTGGTGGACTGGCTGGCGAACGAACCGGCGATGCTGGCGCTGTCGGCGGCGATCGAGACGCCCGTGGCGGCCCTGATCGTGCGCGTCGCGCGCTGGCCCAGCCGCGGCCCGGGGCAGACGGCCCTCGCCGCGGCCGTGGCCACGGCCGTCACGCACCCCCAGCTGTGGGCGGCGGCGCAGTGGGCTTATCCGCGCTTCGGCTACGGCCCCAGCCTGGTCGCCCTCGAGGCCGCGGTGGTCGCCGCCGAGGGGGCGCTGATCGCCTGGATGGCGGGGCTGAAGCCGCTTCACGCGATGCTCGTTTCGCTGGGCGCCAACGCCGTCTCCTGCGCGGTGGGGCTGGCGCTGGCGCTCTGACCGGTCAGGGCCAGGATCAGCAGCGGGATCTCGATCCAGGCGTGCAGCGAGGCGGCTATGCCGTAGAGCCCGCGCGCCCGGGCGAAGTCGATGCTGAAGCCGGCCAGGCCGGCCGCGCCGGCGCCCGCCAGCAGGGCGGCGAACGGCCAGCCAGACGGCCAGGGGGCCAGACCGCGGGCGTCCGGCTCGATCCGGCGCAGCATCGCCGGCAATGCCACGATGACCGCCAGGTAGTGCCCGCCCTGGGCGACCACGGCGGCGGTGAACAGGTCCTGGTCGTGCGCGCCGGCCAGGAAGGGCGGGACGTAGGCGAACAGGTGCGCGCCCAAGGGACCGGCGCCCAGCGGATCGGGACCGTCGAACGCGCCCCCCAGCAGCGCGCGCGGCAGGCCCGTGGCGACGAGCAGCGGCAGGGCGATCAGCCCCAGCACCGCCACAGCCATCACCGCCGCGCGGCGGCCCCTCGGCGTCAGCTGCCAGAGGAACCCCAGCGGCGTCAGGTTATGCAGCAGCGCGAATACGACCAGGGTGTCGTAGGGCGCCAGCCACGTCGCCGCGCCGATGATGAGCGCGACCGCCACGGCGGCGCTGGCCTGGGACGCGGTCCCCCACGCGACGCTCAGCGCCAGGGCGGCGACCAGCCCCAGTTCCATCGGCGCCTCGATGGACGCGGGGACGACCTTGGCGACGAGCAGAGCCCTGGCCGTCACCACCAGCGCCAGCAGCACGCCCAGTCGGACGAACAGCGCGCCACCGAGGCGCCGGCCGAAGCGGCGGTCTACGTAGCGCAGCTCGCTCAGCACATGCGGGCCGCCGAACGCCGCCAGCGAAACGGTGTAGGCCGCCAGCGGCGCGGCCACGGCGAAGCCGGCGAACGCCAGGAACGCCGCGGCGATCCCGGCCGCCGCGCCCCTGCCCCCGATCAGCGCCGGCGCCGCCACCGCCTCACGGCCAGGTCGGCCGGCCCGCCGCCGCATAGATGGCGTCGATGACGCTCATGTTGGCGATCGAGTCCGCCCCGCCGGTCAGCACCGGCTTCTCGCCGCGCAGCGCCGCGCCGAGCCAGGCCATCTGCTCGGCATAGCTGGACAGGCCCTGGACGTCGTGGCGCGTCGTCACGCCGTCGAGCGTGGTCGAGTAGCGGCAGCCCATCTGCGGGGCGACGAAGTTGACGATCTCGAGACCGCCGCGCTCGCCCTGGATCCGCGCGGTGGCCGTGAAGCCCTCGGCGGTCATCGTGCAGTGGACGGCGCCGGGCACGCCGTCGAACGACAGCCGCGCCGCCATCTTCGAATCGACGCCGTCCTCGAACACGCCTTCGGCGGAGATGACCGCCGGCTCGGCGCCCGTCAGGCTGCGCAGGCAGTGGATCGGATAGAAGCCAAGATCCATCAGGCCGCCGCCGCCGAGATCGCGCCGCCAGCGCAGCTCGTCGGCGCTCCTGCGGATCGGCACGTTGAACTCGGCCTCGACGCTGACCAGCCGGCCGAAGGCGCCCGAGCAAACCTGCTCGACCGCGTGGTGCATGACGTTGTGATAGCGGTAGTGCGCCGCCTCCATCAGCAGCGAGCCGGTGCGTTCGGCCGCCGCCACCATGGTCCGCGCTTCGCCGGCATCCATGCAGAACGGCTTTTCGCAGAGCACCGCCTTGCCGGCTTCCAGCGCGGCGATCGTCCACGGCAGGTGCCCGCTGGGCGGCAGGGCGTTGTAGACCACGTCGACGTCAGGGTGGGTGACCAGAGCCTCGTAGCCGTCGCAGACGTGCTGCACGCCGTGCTCGGCGGCATAGGCCTCGGCCTTGGCGCGATCGCGGGCGCCGACGACGGTGATTTCGAAATCCGGATTGGTTCTGGCCGGCACGATGACCGCCGGCGGGGCGATCCGCGAGGCCCCGAGCAAACCTATGCGGTAGACCATCTTCTTCCCCAAGCCTGGTCAGCCCAGCCGCCGAGGATCGTCAGATCGCGCGGCCCTGCCAATAGGCGTCCTTCAGGAGCCGCTTGTACAGCTTTCCCGTCGGCAGGCGCGGCATCTCGGCGATGAAGTCCACCGAGCGCGGCGCCATGTAGTGGGCCAGGTGCTCGCGGGCGTAGGCCAGCAGTTCGGCGGCCAGGTCGTCCGTGGGCTCGACACCCGGCGCGGGCTCGACCACCGCCTTGACCGCCTCGCCCATCTCCGGGTCCGGCACCCCGAAGACGGCGACGTCGCCGACCTTCGGATGGGTGATCAGGGCGTCCTCGATCGCCTGCGGATAGATGTTCACCCCGCCGGAGATGATCATGAACGCCTTGCGGTCGGTCAGGTACAGATAGCCGTCGGCATCGACGTAGCCGACGTCGCCCAGCGCGTTCCAGTTCGGATGCTGCGGGTGGCGGGCGGCGGCCGTCTTGGCCGGGTCGTTGTGGTACTCGAACGTCGGCGCCTCCCGCTCGAAATAGACCAGGCCCGCCTCGCCGACCGGCAGCTCGGTCCCGTCGTCGTCGCAGATGTGCAGGGTCCCCAGCGCGGCGCGGCCCACCGAGCCGGGGTGTTCCAGCCAGTCCTGCGAGGTGATGAAGGTCGAGCCAGAGCCTTCGGTGCCGGCGTAGTATTCGTAGATGATCGGCCCCCACCACTCGATCATCGCCCGCTTGACCTCCACCGGGCATGGGGCGGCGGCGTGGATGGCGACGCGGTGGCTCGACAGGTCGTAGGCCCGCCGCGTCTCCTCCGGCAGCTTGAACATGCGCACGAACATGGTCGGCACCCACTGGCTGTGGGTGACCTCGTATTTCTGGATCAGCCGCAGCGCCTCTTCGGCGTCGAACCTTTCCATCATGATCACCTCGCCGCCCCAGGCCTGGACGCTGAGCACATAGGCCAGCGGGGCGGCGTGATAGAGCGGCGCCGGCGAAAGGTAGACCGTGTCGGGCCCGAAACCGTAGCGGTTGGCCACGGCCTGGCGGCTGTCGAAGCCGACGTCCGGCGACACGTTCGGCAACGGGCGCAGAATGCCCTTCGGCCGGCCCGTCGTGCCGGACGAGTAGAGCATGGAATCGCCCATCCACTCCTCGGCCAGCGGTTCGGGCGGGGCCGACGCGATGGCCGCCTCGAAGGAGTCCCAGCCGGGGATGGTCCCGCCGACCATCAGCCGGATCGGGCAGTTGGGGATCAGCTCGGCCAGCGCCTGCGCCGTCTCGCGCTTGGCGTAGGAGGTGACGATCGCCGCCGCCCCGCAGTCGTTGACGATATAGGCCGCCTCGTCCGGCGGCAGGTAGCGGTTGACGGTGGTCAGGTAGAAGCCCGAGCGGAACGCGGTCCACACCGGCGTCATGAAGTCGAGGTTGTTCTCCATCAGCACCGCCAGGTGGCCGCTCCGCCGCATGCCCTTGGCGTGGAGAAACTGGGCGAGGCGGTTCGAGGCGTCGTTCAGCTGGCGATAGGTGATCGCCTTGCCGGTATCGGCCGAGATCATCGCCGGGGCGTCGGGCTTGGTGCGGGCGTGGTCGGCGAGCCAGGGCAAGATCTAACCTCTCATTTTTCTCGTCATCCCGGCCGACCCCGGCCGCAGGCCGGGGGAAGAGCCGGGACCCAGGGGCCGCAAGGCGCCGCCATCAAAGCTGCTTGAAACGGTGACGCTGCCCTGGGTCCCGGATCTGCGCGCCCCTGCGGGTCGCTTGTCCGGGATGACGGCAGGTTGGTGAGCGCTTCCAAGCTAGTCGTAGTCCATGCCGTTCATGCCGGCGTTCTTGCGCGCCTTGCTCATCATCTCGGCGACCTTGGCGCCCATCTCGTGCGGGTCCTTGGTCGGCGTGGAGGTGGGGCCGCGGTGCCAGCCCTCGGCGATCGCCAGGGTGTTGCCGGACGCCTCGAACACCCGGCCCGAGACCTCGGACGACTCCTCGCTGGCCAGCCAGACGGCGATCGGGGCGACCCACTTCGGATCGCCGCTCTCGCGCCGCTCGTCTGTGATCGGACCGCCCAGGTCCTCGGTCAGGCGCGTCAGCGCGCCCGGCGCGATGCAGTTCACGGTGACGCCGTAGCGGCGCAGTTCGCGCGAGGCGATGATCGTGAAGGCGGCGATTCCCATCTTGGCCGCGCCGTAGTTGGTCTGGCCGATGTTGCCGTAGATGCCGGACACCGAAGAGGTGTTGATGATCCGCCCGTTCACCGGCGTGCCGGTGGCCTTGTTCAGATCGCGCCAGTAGTTCGCCGCGTGATGGGCCGGGGCGAACGTGCCCTTCAGGTGCACCTTGATCACCGCGTCCCACTCCGCCTCGGTCATGTTGACCAGCATGCGGTCGCGCAGGATGCCGGCGTTGTTGATCAGCACGTCGAGCTTGCCGAAGGTCGACACGGCCTGGTCGACCATCGCCTTGGACTGCTCCCAGTCGGAAACGTCGGCGCCGTTGGCCACCGCCTCGCCGCCCGCCGCGCGGATCTCGTTGACCACCTCGTCGGCCGGCCCCAGGTCGGCGCCGACGCCGTCGCGCGCGCCGCCCAGGTCGTTGACCACCACCTTGGCGCCCTCGGCCGCCAGCATCAGGCAGTATTCGCGGCCGATGCCGCGCCCGCCGCCGGTGACGATCGCCACCCGGCCCTCACATAGTCCCGCCATCGCACGTCCTCCCACGCGTTTGCGCGGCGCCTCTGGCGGGCGCACGCGGTTGCCTGATCAACGATAACCGCCTGCCGTAAGGGCGGGCAACCGCCGCCTTGTTCGCCGGCGAGACGGCGGCGATAGTCCACCCGACCGGAGGGGCGAGCATGCGACAGATCCTGGGGGCGCTGGCCGCCGTGTTCCTGGCCGCCGGCGATGCGGGCGCCGCGGGGGCTCTGACACCGGACCAGGCGGCGTTCATGGCCACCTACAAGGAGCTGGTCGAGACCAACACCCAGGCGTCGAACGGGGATTGCACGCTCGCCGCCCAGCGCATGGCGGCGCGGCTGAAGGCGGCCGGGTTCGCCGACAGCCAGCTGACGATCTTCGCCACGCCGGAATATCCGACCAAGGGCGGGCTGGTGGCGGTGCTGCCCGGGCGCGACCCGAAGGTCAGGGCGCTGCTGCTGCTGGCGCACATCGACGTGGTCGAGGCGCACCGCGAGGACTGGACGCGCGATCCGTTCAAGCTGGTCGAGGAGGACGGCTGGTTCTACGCCCGCGGCGCCTCGGACATGAAGGCGCAGGCGGCGATCTGGGTCGACACCCTGATCCGCTTTCGCCAGGCCGGCTATCAGCCGAGGCGCACGATCAAGCTGGCGCTGACCTGCGGCGAGGAAGGCGGCCACCCGTTCAACGGCGCGCACTGGCTGGTCGACAACCGCCGCGACCTGATCGACGCCGAGTTCGCGCTGAACGAGGGCGCCGGCGGCGTGCTGGACGACGGCGGGCGGCGGCTGGTCCATGCGCTGGAGGCGGCCGAGAAGAACCCACAGACCTTCACCCTGGAGGCGACCAACCCGGGCGGGCACGCCAGCCGGCCGGTGCCGGACAACGCCATCTATCACGTCGTCGACGCGGTGAAGGCGATCCAGGACTACGAGTTCCCGGTGCAGATCAGCCCGCTGACGGCGCAGTACCTGACGCGGCTGGCCGACGTGGTCGGCGGCGAACGGGGCGCGGCGATGCGCGCCATCGTGGCCAATCCGGCCGACGCGCGGGCCGATGCGCTGCTGAGCCGGGACCAGGGACTGCACGCGATCCTGCGCACCACCTGCGTGGCCACGATGATGACCGCCGGCCATGCGCCCAACGCCCTGCCCCAGCGGGCGCGCGCGACGATCAACTGCCGCATCTTCCCCGGCGAGCCGCGCGAGGCCGTGCGCGCGACGCTGATCCGGCTGATCCACGACCCGGCGGTGTCTGTCTCGGAGATCACGACGACGGCGGCTCAGGACGCCGCGGCGGCCGCGCCGCCGATGCCGGCCAAGGTGCTGGGGCCGATCCAGTCGGTCAGCGCCCAGATCTGGCCCGGCGTGCCGGTGGTGCAGAGCCTGCAGGCCTGGGCGACCGACGCGCGATGGCTGAACGCGGCCGGCATCCCGACCTACGGCGTCTCAGGCCTGTTCTTCGAGCCGGACCTGGGCCACATCCACGGCCTGAACGAACGCATCGGCGTGACGGCCGTCTGGGAAGGACGCGAGTTTCTCTACCGGCTGGTCAAGGCCTACGGCGAGACGCCCTGAGCGCTCAGTTCAGCCGGCGGCCGCGGCGAAGCCTTCGCCGGCGTCGCGGCGCAGCGACAGGCAGAGCTGGGCGTCGTCCCAGACTTCGACCATGGCGCAGGACACGTGTTCGGCCAGCAGCTGGCTGGCGCGCGCCTGGGCCGCGGTGGCGTTGGCCCAATCCGACAGCTCCATGGACGGCACCGCGCCATCCTGTCGGACGCAGAGGAATGTGAACGTTTTCAAACGCCTCTCCTAGGGAACCTTGGCGGGAGGGCGATCTCCCCGGACATCGGGAAACAGAGCTCTCGTCGAAAACCAGCGCCGACAGGCGCACCTGGACATCGTGCGCGCTTTGTCGAGCAAAGGCCAGGATAAATTCAGTCGGTTACCCGACAAACCTGTCACTTTAGCGCTCGCTATGGCAGAACGCTAATATTCGAGGAATTGACATCTGGAGCGTCAAGACGTCGGCAGGGACGTCGAGGCTAGGCTTTCAGACCTCGCCCATAGTTCACGCGCCAGAGCATCGTCCTGAGCTTGGGCGCTCGGCGTGTCCGGGCGGCATTCGTAGAAGTAGCGGCCGCTGACGCCCTCGACCTCCGGAGAACTGGCCAGGTAGATCAGGGTCTGGGCGCCCTTGCGGGGGCTGAGCGCGCCCAGCTTGGCGACCGGCATCAGCAGTTGCAGCGGCCCGCCGGAGCGATCGCCGAAGCGCGTCGCCACGAACCCGGGATGCAGGCAGTTGGCGGTGACGCCGGTTCCCGCCAGGCGCCGCGCCAGCTCGCGCGTGAACAGGATGTTGGCCAGCTTCGAGCGCCCATAGACGGCGAAGCCGCTGTAGTCGCGCTCGGACTGCAGATCGTCGAGGTCGAGGTGCGCGCCGCGGTGGGCGCCGGAGGCTGTGTTGACGATCCGCGCCGGGGCCGAGGCGATCAGGCGCGCCTTCAGCGCTTCGGTCAGGACGAAATAGGCCATGTGATTGACCGCGAAGGTCATCTCCAGGCCGTCCGGCGACAGCTGCCGCTTGTTGAACAGCGCGCCGGCGTTGTTGATCAGAACGTCGATGCGCGGCTCGGCCTCGGCGATCTGGGCGCCGACCGCGCGCACCTCGGCGATGCTGGCCATGTCGCCGTAGACCGCCCGGTGCGCCGTGCCGGGGTTGGCCCGGTTCAGCTTGGCCAGGGTCGCCGCCGCCCGGGCGCGGTCGCGGGCGACGAGCACGATGCGTGCGCCCTTGGCGGCCAGCTCGACGGCGGCGACCTCCCCGATGCCGGAGGTGCCGCCGGTGATCACCACCACCTTGCCGTCCATGTCGCCGCCTCCGGGGGCGCGCCGCCCGTCAGCGCGCCATGTTGATCACCTGCAGCTGGGTGAATTCCTGCAGGCCTTCCTCGCCCAGCTCCGTGCCGAGGCCCGAGAATTTGGAGCCGCCGAAGGGGATGTTGGGGGCCAGCTCGGCGTGCTTGTTGATCCAGACGCTGCCGGAATCCATGCGGTCGGCCAGCACCTGGGCCTTTTCCAGGTCGGTCGACCAGATCGAGCCGCCCAGGCCGTAGGCCGAGGCGTTGGCGCGGGAGACCGCGTCCATGTCGTCCTCGAAGCGGATCACCGGCAGGACCGGGCCGAACTGCTCCTCGTCGACCAGACGCGTGCCGTCGGTGATGTCGCGCACGATGGTCGGGCGGATGAAATAGCCCTTGCCCTCGACCGGCACGCCGCCGGCGATGACCTTGCCGTGCTGTCTGGCGTCTTCGATGATCCCCAGCACCTTGTCGTACTGCATCTTGTTCTGCAGCGGGCCGAACTGGGTTCCCTGCTGCAGGCCGTCGCCGACCACCGCGTTGTCGGCCAGGACCTTCAGCTCGTCGCAGACGGCGTCGTAGATCGAGTTGTGCACGTAGGCGCGCTTCACCGCGATGCACACCTGGCCGCTGTTCTGGAACGCGCCGGCGAAGATCTTCGGCGCCACCGCCTTCGGGTCGTTGTCGGCCAGCACGATGGCCGCGTCGTTGCCGCCCAGTTCCAGAGTGATCCGCTTCAGCGCATCGGCGGCGCCGGCCATGACCTTCTTGCCGGTCTCGGTCGAGCCGGTGAACGAGATCTTGCGCACGTCCGGGTGCCTGGTGAGCTCGCCGCCCAGGTCGCCGGTGTCGGCGATCACGTTCAGCACCCCCGGCGGCAGGCAGTCCTTGACCAGCTCGGCCAGCTTCAGCGTCGCCAGCGGCGTCGTCGGCGCGGGCTTCAGCACCATGGTGTTGCCGGCCAGCAGCGCGGCCGGAACCTTGAACGCCATCAGGATCAGCGGAAAGTTCCACGGCACGATCGCGCCGATCACGCCCAGCGGCTTGCGCTTGGCCACGACCCTGCGCGTCGGGCTGTCGTCCAGCACCTTCTCGGGCAGATCGAGCGAGGTGAAATAGCGGAAGAAGAACGAGGCCCCGATCGCCTCGCCGGTGGCGTCGCCGATCGGCTTGCCCTGTTCCTGGGTCAGGATGCGCGCCAGCTCGGCGGCGTTGGCCTGGATGATGTCGGCCATGGCCGTCAGCGCCTTCTTGCGCTCGGCGATCGGCGTGGCGGCCCACGCCGGGAAGGCGGCCTTGGCGGCGGCGACGGCGGCGTTCAGCTGGTCCTTGGAGGCGCGCGGGGCCTGGGCGACCGCGGTCTCGGTGGCCGGGTTGATGACGTCGGTGTAGCTCGCGCCGTCCACCAGTTGTCCGTCGATCAGCAGCTTGTACTCGCTCATGTCGCTCTCCCTGGCCGCCATGTCCGGCCTGTCTGAACGGTGTTTACATGGATGGGCGCGGGTCGGGAAGCAGCGTAGAGGCTCGTCCATGATCCGATGGGTGGAACTGGGGCGGGCGAACGTGCCCGGCGGCGGCGGCGAGCTGCGCCTGATGCAGCGCGGGACCGAGTTTTCGATCATGGCCGGCGCTATCGAGCTGATGAACAGCCGTCTCAGCGGCTCGGAGGAGACCCTGGCTTCGCTGACACGGCGGCGGCTGGGCGAACGGCCCTCGCCGCGCGTGCTGGTCGGCGGCCTTGGCATGGGCTTCACCCTGCGCGCCGCGCTGGGCGTCTGGGGCGCTGACGCGGCAATCACCGTCGCAGAACTCGTGCCCGAGGTGGTCGCCTGGGCCCGCGGACCGCTGGCTCATATCCACGGCGACAGCCTGGCCGACCCTCGGGTCAGCGTGTTCGAGGGGGACGTCGGCGCTCTGATCAAGGATCGGCCGGGCGGCTGGGACGCGATCCTGCTGGACGTCGACAACGGCCCCGAGGGCCTGATGCGCGAGGCCAACGACGACCTCTACGACAGCTATGGCCTCGGCGAAGCGCGCGCCGCCCTGAAGCCGGGCGGGGTGCTGGCGGTGTGGTCGTCCGCCCCGAACGCCGCTTTCGCCAAGCGCTTGCAGCACGCCGGATTCGCGGTGGAGGAGGCCCGTCCGTTCGCGCGCGGAAACAAGGGCCCGCGCCATGTGGTCTGGATCGCCAAGCGGCGGTGATCCAACCGCTGTCATCCCGGAAAGACGCGAAGCGGCTTATCCGGGACCGCCAAGGGCTGGGATGGGCATATCGGCGCTTCCGGCGGTCCCGGATAACGCCTGCGGCGTTTGCGGGATGACAGCAGAAGAGTGCGCCGCCGCTTCCGCCTCCAGCGCCGCGCGGCGCTTGGCGCCTTCGCGCTGGGCATGGCGGGCGTAGAGGAAGGTGAAGCCGACCAGCAGGCCGGTGGCGACGTAGCCGATGACCGGGTGGACCAGCAGGTACTGCTCGATGCTCAGCGTGAAGACCAGCACGATGTTGATCGCCGCCTCGACCAGCAGTCCGGCCCCCCAGACGAGCGTCATGATCATCATCACGCGCTTGAAATGGACGTTTTCCTTCAAGCCCTCGAGCTCCTTGGCCTGGGCGCCGTCGCCGCGCAGGGACCGGGCCCGGGCCAGCTCGTAGATGATCGGCTTGCCGATCGCCGCCGAGCCAAGGAACACCAGGCCGATGACGATCGTCACCAGCCGCTCGCGCAGCTGCAGCCACTTCACGCCGCCGCCGCCCAGCATCGCCAGAAGCGACATGGCGATGCCCGACAGCACCAGCACCGACAGCGCGTCCAGCCGGCGGTGGCGGGCGAACTCGATCAGGCTCCAGGCGATCGGCGGACCGGACGAGGCCAGCAGCGCGCCGACCTCGCCCAGGTGCGGCTTGGCCAGGGTGTAGATCAGGTAGGGGCCGATGAAGTTCACGGCCGCCTCGACGGCCACGTTGGCGCCGTTGGCCTTCAGCCAGGCGAGCGCGCGAGCGACGGGGGAATCGGCCATGTCCAAAGAGCTAGGAAGCTTGGGCGGTCTCGACAAGCGCGGCGGCCGCGACCATCGTCTTTCGGTCCTCGGCAAGGAGGGGCTGGCATGGCCTGGCTGGGCTGCACAACCGTCGGTTCGAACGACCTGCCCCGGGCGCTCGCGTTCTGCGCCTTCAACATCGGCTGACCGCGAAATGATCAAAGCCGCCTGCCACTGCGGGGCCGTCCGCTTCCAGCTCGAGGCCCAGCCGGCCTGGGTGCTCGACTGCAACTGCACGATCTGCCGCCGGTACGGGGCCCTGTGGATCTATCCGCGCTTCGGCACCGCCAAGATCCTGAAGGGGCCCAAGCCGGGGACGACCGTCGCCTACCTTTGGGGCGACCGTTCGATCGCCTTCCACCACTGCAAGGACTGCGGGTGCGTCACGCATCTGGTGGCGATGGACCTGAAGAAGCCGGTGACCATGGGTGTCAACGCACGGCTGATCCCGACGCTCGATCCGGCGGTGACGTCGGTGCGCCAGGTCGACAACAGCCACACCGGGCGCTTCTGGACCAAATCAGACGCCCCGCCGATCGAGAGCCGCCATCCGAAGATGCCCCTGCCGGGGCCTGACGACTGGCGCTGAAACGCCTTCGGCCCCCTCGGCGGGGCGCCGAAGGGGCCGTTCGGTGAGCGCGAAAGATCAGCAGGGCGCGTAGAACTGCTGGCCGTAGGCGTTCTGGTAGAGGCAGTTTCCGCGGACGGCGCGCTGGTCGTAGTCGTAGGCGGTGCGGCCCTGGCGGGCCGAGCGGGCGGCGTAGCCGCCGTCGCCGAAGGTGTTGGGGTTGTTGCCCAGCACGAACGTGCCGTTGAAGGGATGGCCTTCGGCGCGGGCCCGGGCGAGGGCGGCATAGGCGCGCATCGCGGCCTGGTAGGCCATCATGTCGCCCATCTGCTGGTTGCGCATCTGGGACTGGATGGCCCAGCTCATGTCCATCGGGGCGTACTGTGCCGAAGCGGCGCCGGCGCCGAGCGTGACGGCGGCGGCGGCGGCGGCGAAGAGAGCGGTCTTGAACATCGGTCTGGTCCTTGGCGTTGCGTGGGCGGCGACCTCGCCGGCCCTCCATGACCAGGACCCTAGGGCGGCGCGCCCCGCCGATCTGTGATCCGCATCACACCGCGAACGGCGCGCGTCAGGACGCCTCGGCCAGAGCCCCCAGCCGGTCGATGTCCGTCAGGACGACGACGCCGCGGTCGATGGCCACCAGGCCCTCGCCGATCCAGGACTGCAGCAGGCGGTTCACCGCCTCGCGGCTGACGCCCATGTGCGCCGCCAACTCGCGCTGCGGCAGGGAAACGGTCAGGCGCCGGCCAGCCGCGGTGTCGAACCCGAAGTGCCGGCCCAGGAACAAGAGCCGCTTGGCCAGCCGCGCCGGCAGCGGCAGGAAGGCGGAGTCCTCGAGGCTGGAGGCGATCCAGCGCAGGCGCCCGGCCAGCGAGGCCAGCATCTTCAGCGTCACCGCGGCGTTGCGCTCGAGGTAGGGCACGATGGCGGCCCGGTCGAGCGCCAGCATCCGCACCGGCTCGACCGCGGTGGCGTCGGCGGTGCGCGGCCCGCCATCGGCCAGAGCGATCTCGCCCCACACCTCGCCCTCGCCCAGCAGGTTCAGCGCGATCTCGCGCCCATCCGCCGAGGTGGTCGAGATCTTCACCCGCCCGCGCTCGATCACGTAGAGCGAGCGGCTCTCGTCGCCCTTGCGACAGATCGGCTGGCCCGCGCGGTAGCTGAGCGGCCTGGCCATGGCGCCCAGGTCCCGCAGCGCGTCGGCGCCCAGCACGCCGAACAGGGCGGTGCGGGCGAGCACCGCGGCGTGGGTCGAGGCGGCGCCGTCACTGGAGGCGGACAAAGTCTTCTCCTTCGCTCGCGAGCCCGGGAGCGTTCGCCAAACCCAGAGCCCGGGCCGCCGCCGGCCCCGCCAGGATCGGCGCCCCGGCCGCGCGGGTGCGGGTCTGCAGCCGCGCCGCCGACGACACCGGCTCGCCCAGCACCACCAGCGAGGCGGCGCGCCCCTCGCCCACCAGCCCCCAGCGCACGGCGCCGACCTCCAGGCCGATCGCCACGCCTGGCGCGCTGGCCAGGCCCAGGCCCGCGGCCACCGGCGGCCAGGCCGCGACCACGGCGCGCGCGCAGGCGGCGGCCCGCATCGCCGCGTCCGCCTCGCCGGTCAGACCGAAGACAGCGCTGACGCCGTCGCCGGTGAACTTCAGCACCGCGCCGCCCTGGGCGAAGACCTGCGCCTCGACCAGCCCGTGCCAGGCCCGCAGCAGCGCGGCGACGGCCTCGGGCGGCTGGCCGGCGGTGGCGGCCGAATATCCGGTCAGATCGCAGTCGAGCACGCCGGCCTCGACATCGCCCTGCCGCGCGGCGCGGTCGGCCAGCAGGGTCTCGACCACGCCGGCCGAGAAGTGAGCCGCCAGCCCGTCCCGCGCGGCCTGCGCCGCGGTGGCCCGGCGGACCAGCCGGCGCGCGCGCCAGGCGGCCAGCGCCAGGACGACGGCGAAGGCGCCAAGCGCGGCGGTCTGCAGCTGCCAGAGCCCGTCGTCCTGATAGTGCGGCCGGGTGATCGCCTCGAGGTAGTCCATCAGCGTCGGCGAGTCGTCCGGATTGACCTGGGCGGCGACGATGGTGTCCGGATCGGCCAGCGCCAGCGCGCGCACGCCGGCCCAGGCCGCGATGGCGCAGGCGCCGGCCCAGAGCGAGGCGATCGGTCGGGCGCCCACGGCCTGGGCCGCCAGCAGGCAGAACAGCGCCAGCACCGCGGGGCTGAAGAACAGCATCGGCGCCGGGACCACCCCGCCGCCCGCCACCGGCCCGGCCACGAGGACAGCGGCGCAGACCAGGACGGTCTCCACGGCCATCAGCACCAGGCGCGCCGTCGTCCCGCCGGGCCCCTCCGTCGAGGCGTCCTGCAGCCAGGCCGTCAGAGCGAGCCCCGCCGCCACGGCGGCGGTCAGGCCGGCCGCGCGCGGCCCGAAGACGGCGCCCGCGGCGGCCGCCAGGATCAGGCCCGCGATCAGCCGCGGCGCCAGGCTCATGCCGCCCACACGCGCACCGGCGCGGCGAAGCCACGGACCTCGCACGGCCCAAGATCCTGCAATCCGTTCGCCGGCGGCCCGGAGAGCCGCGCGCGGAACGCGTCGCTGAGCGCCAGGGCGCCGCCGCGCGCCCGGCCGACTTCCAGCAGGCGGCTGGCCAGGTTGGTGGTCTCGCCGACCACGGCGAAGGCCCGCTGGCGCGCGCTGCCGACCTCGCCGGCCAGGGCCGGTCCGAACGCCAGGCCCACGCCGCCAAGTCCCAGCGATGCGCCGCCGAGACGCTCGCGCAACGCCGTGGCGCAGCGCCAGGCGGCGTCGGCGGCGCCGTCCGCCGGCCGCGTTTCGTCCGGCAGAGCGCCGAAGGCCGCCATCACCGGATCGCCCGCGAACCGCTCGATGACGCCGCCGTGGGCGAAGATCACCTGCTCGCAGGCGGCGTACCAGTCGCCCAGCGGCCCGAGCTGGACGTCTCGGGCGCGATCGAAGTCGACGAACAGCACCGCCACCTCGCGCCGCTCGCCGGCCAGACGTCCGCCGCCGGCGGCCAGGCGCGCGGCCAGCGCCGGCGGAAAGAAGCGGGCCAGCCGATCGCGATCGCGCTCGGCGCGCACGGAACGCTCGACCAGGCGCCGCGCCTGATCCACGCCGGCAGCCAGCAACACGCCCAGCGCCGCCAGCGCGGCCACCTGCAGCACCACATAGTCCAGGTTCAGCACCCGAGGCCGGCTGATCGCGGCCAGCAGGTCCGGCCAGGGAAGGGCGCCGCGCTCGATCCGCCAGTCCGTCGTTCCGCCCGGCATCCGCCAGAACGCCTGCGCCAGTCCCACGAGCCAGGCCGCGGCCGCCACGGCAACAGCGAACAGCGGCAGACGCCGCGACAGGGGCAGCACCGAAAAGGCGACCACCACGGTGAAGAACAGCACGTCCTGGAAGCGCACGGCGAGGTGCTGGGGATAGTCGGCGATGATCTCCGGCAGCCAGCCGAAGACCAGGCCGGCGGCGACGACGAAGTCCAGGACGATGAAGGGATAGGACCACTCGACCGGCCGCCGCGTGCGCCGCGCCACCAGGAAGTTGCCCAGCGCTCCGGCCAGGGCCACGCCGAGCAGGGCCGTGCGGTAGAGCAGCAGCGGATTGTCGAAGTGGCCGTGGGCGTTGACGTAGAAGGTCAGCCAGAACAGGGCGAAGGCGATGGCGCGTCCGAACACGGCCAACTGGACGCCGCGCCGCGCCTCGTCGGCGAACGCCGCCGCCAGCCCTCGCTCCAGATCCGCAGACTCGTCGGCCATTCCCTCCCCCGCAGGCGCACTATGGACTGGCCTGCCGCCAGGGGAACCGGTTTTCCATCGCCCAGCGGCGGCCTAGGTTGGCGGTTCGCGAGGAGACAGCCGATGCCCGAATTCCGCACCGTCGACGCCGGCGAGGTGAAGATCCGCTGCGCCATCGAGGGCCAGGGCCCGCTGGTGGTCATGGTGCACGGCTTTCCGGAGAGCTGGTATTCGTACCGCCATCAGATGGCGCCGATCGCCGCCGCCGGCTTCACCGCCTGCGCCATCGACGTGCGCGGCTACGGCGGCTCGGACAAGCCCCAGCCGGTCCAGGCCTACGGCATGCAGCACATGACCGGCGACGTGGCGGGCGTGATCGAGGCGCTGGCGCCCGGCGAGAAGGCGGTGCTGATCGGCCACGACTGGGGCGCGCCGATCGTCTGGAACACGGCGCTGACGCGGCCCGACCGCGTGCGCGCCGTCGCCGGCCTGTCGGTGCCGTACACCGGCATCCCCCTGCGCTCGTTCCGCGAGGTGTTCGAGGAGTTCTTCGTCAAGCGCGGCTACTTCTTCTACCAGGCCTACTTCCAGGACGTCGGCGTGGCCGAGAAGGAGATGGAGGCCGACGTGCGCACGGCGCTGCGCAAGTTCTACTACGCGATCTCGGGCGACGCCCCGGACGGCACTTGGCCGAACAACAAGAAGCACGGCGACCCGCTGCTGAAGGGCCTGCCGGATCCGGACGTGTTCCCCGCCTGGCTGACGAAGGAGGACGAGGACTACTTCGTCTCCGAGTTCGAACAGTCCGGCTTCCGCGGACCGATCAACCGCTACCGCAACCACGACGAAGACTTCGCGTGGCTGCAGCAGTTCAAGGGCCGCAAGATCGAACAGCCGGCGCTGTTCATCGGCGGGGAGCGCGACCTGGTGCTGTCGATGATGGGCCGCCGCTCGCACGACGACCTGCGCGCCGCGATCCGCGCGGAGGTTCCCGACCTGCGAGGCGCCGACATCCTGCCGGGCTGCGGCCACTGGACCCAGCAGGAGCGTCCGGCCGAGGTCAACGCGCGCCTGCTGGCCTGGCTGAAGGGACTGTGAAGCCTACCCCGTCCACTCCCAGTGCCAGGGCTCGAAGGCGTAGTTGACGAAGCCGAAGCGCGCGGCGTTGGCCACCAGCCAGCGGTAGGTCGCCGATCGGACCATGAACAGGCGGTTGGGGTCGGCCGAGGAATCCGGGCCGTAGCCGGGCGCCGCGCCCAGGAACAGGTCCAGCGCCTTGCCGGTGCGGTGGGCCGAGCAGGTGGCGCGCACGACGCCCTGGCAGTTCAGTTCGAGCGCGCAGCGCGCGTCGTCGGCCGCCGGACTGCGGAAGCCTGAGAAAATGGTCAGCAACCGCCCGTCGCGGCGCGCCTCCGGCACTTCGCGGCGCGCGGCGGCGGCCATCTGGCGATAGGCCGCCAGGGCCCCGGGAACCAGCAGGATGGTCTTTCCCCCGTAGCTCGCCCGGGCGTCGGCCTGCGCCAGTTCGCCCGGGGTCGGCGGCGCGGGGCAGGCATGGCGGCTGGCCGTCACGAACGGACGGCGCGATTGCCACACCGCCTTCAGCCGCTCGAAGGTCGCCTCGTCGAAGACGCCGGCGCCGCCGAGTCCGTGCGCTTTCTGCCACCGCGCCAGGGCGCCGGCGAACACCGGCGTGCCGGCCGCGCAGTTCGTGCCGATCTCGTGGGCGATCAAGGGCTCGTAGGTCGCCCAGCCGGTCTCGGGCCGCCGGAACGGCGCCCAGGCCAGGCCGTTGACCGAGACCGCGTTGGCGCCGGCCGCCATGGCCATCTGGCCGGCCAGGCAGGCCGCCGGCGGGGCCGCCTGCGCAGGCGCCGCACCCAGCCAGACCGCGGCGGCGAGGACGCCGCCGAGGAACCCGAACGCCGCGCGGGTCTTCGACAGGAGGGAGGCGATAGCGGCGGAGGTCATGGCGGATGTTGCGGACGGCAGGTTGGATCGGGGCGGCGATGATGCTGGCGGCGCTGGCCGGCTGCGATGACTTCCAGAACGCGCCGCCTCGCCAGCCGGCTCCCGCCGCCGCGCCGGCGCCGGGCGCGGCCGCGCCGCCGTCCGGCACGGCCACGCAGACCCCTGCCCCGACCGTGATCACGCCGCCGCCGCCCGACGCCGTCATCGCGGCCGCCGCCGCCATGCCTTCGGCGCCGGCCTCGAGCACCGCGGCCGGCCAGGCGATCGAGGCGGCCGCGCCCGGCGTCGGCGGCCGGGCGCACGCCCGCGCCGGGGTGGCCCAGCCCCTGCTGGTCCGTGTCCAGGTCCTGCTGGGCCGCGCGCATTTCTCACCCGGCGCGATCGACGGACGGGAAGGCTCGAACCTGAAGCGCGCCGTGGACGCCTGGCGGGCCGCCCATGGCCTGCCCGACGGCGGGATCGATGCGGCGCTGCTGAACGCCCTTACGGCTCAGGACGGCGCGCCGGTCACGCGGGACTACGAGATCACCGCCGACGACGTGAAGGGCCCGTTCCTGGGCGTCGTGCCCACCGACCTGCGGGCGCTCGCGAAACTGGACCGCGTCGGCTACGCCACGCCGCGCGAGGCGCTGGCCGAGAAGTTTCACATGAGCGAGACGCTGCTGGCGGCGCTGAACCCCGGCGCCGACTTCGGCGCGGCCGGAACCCGGCTGGTGGTCGTTCAGGCCGACGCCCCGCCGCTGCCGCCCGTGGCGCGCCTCGAGGTCGACAAGAGCGCCGAGCAGGTGCGCGCGCTGGACGCCGCCGGCAAGCTCCTGGCCGCCTTCCCCGCCACCGTCGGCAGCACCGAGCGGCCGGCGCCCGCCGGCGAGTGGGCGGTCAAATCCGTGACCCGCAACCCCGACTACCTCTACGATCCCAGCCGCCTGACCTGGGGACCGCGGCAGGCGGGCAAGCTGACGATCCCGCCCGGCCCGAACAATCCCGTCGGCGCGGTCTGGATCGCCCTGACCGCCGAGACCTACGGCATCCATGGCGCGCCGGACCCGACGCAGGTTGGCAAGACGGCCTCGCACGGCTGCGTGCGGCTGACGAACTGGGACGCGGTGGCGCTGAGCCAGGCGATTTCGAAGGGCGCGCCGGTGGACTTCGTCGGCGTAGAGCGGCGGGCGTGACGAAGAAGCTGTGGATGACCACTCGCTTTGTGGTGGCGCCTAAACACTTTGTTCGCCCTGCCTCTCTACGGTCGGCGAACGGCGGTCTTGCCGGCGCGGTCGGCCAGGGAGTTTCCAGGTGCGGAGTGGGCGTAGGGTGGCGCCGGCCCTGAAGGCGGCGGGGCTTTCGCAGGCGGCGATCGAACGCCTGCCGACGGCGACGCTGGTCTGCGACCGATCCGCGAAACCCCTGCGCCTGAACCAGAGGGCTCAGCGGCTGCTGGCCGGCGGGCCGCGGATCATCCGCCCGGTCGCCCTGGCGTTGCGCGCCGACCAGCCGCTGCAGGGCCTGGAGGCCTGGGTCGAGGACGGGGCCTGGCGCGCGTGCCTGCTGATCGACGCCACCCTGCTCCACGACGCCGACGGCGACCTGATCGGCGCGATCGTCAGCCTGGCCGACATCACCGCGCGCAAGGAGGCCGAGCAGGCCCAGCGCCAGGAGTCCACGTTCCTGGAGGCGGTGATCGACGCCACGCCCAACTGCGTGAAGGTCGTCGCCGAGGACGGCCGGCTCCTGCGCATGAACGCTGCCGGGGCGCGGATGCTGGGCGCGCAGAGCGCCGCCCAGCTCTACGGCGCGCGCGCCAGCGACCTGGTGGCGCCGGAATTCTGGGAAGAGTGGCGAGCCAATCATGCCCGGGTCTGCGCCGGCGAGTCCCTGATGTGGGAATTCCAGGCCGTGACGCTGAACGGCGAGCGCATCTGGCTGGAGACCCACGCCGCGCCGATCGAGACGCCGAACTGGGGCCGTTGTCAGGCTTCGGTCACTCAGGACATCACCGAGCGCAAGGCCCAGCAGGCGCGGCAGGCCGACGGCTCGCGCCGCCTGGTCGAACTGATGCATGCCCTGCCGACGGCCGTCTACACCACCGACGCGGACGGACGCCTCACCTTCTACAACAAGGCCGCGGTCGACCTGTGGGGCTATGCGCCGGCGCTGCACAAGACGCGCTGGTGCGGGGCCTGGAAGCTGTTCCACGCCGACGGCGCGCCGATGGCGCACGACCAGTCGCCGATCGCGGTGACCCTGCGCGAGGGACGCCCGCTGCGCGATGTCGAGGCGATCCTGGAGCGCCCGGACGGGATTCGTGTGCCGTTCTCGCCCTACCCCACGCCGCTGCACGACCAGCAGGGCCGCGTCGTCGGCGCGGTGAACATGCTGGTCGACATCTCGCGCCACCGCGCGGCCGAGGACAGCCAGCAGCGGCTGATCGACGGTCTGATCCAGGCCGAGCGCGAGCTGATCGACTCCAAGGAGGCGGCCGAGGCCGGCGACGCGGCCAAGAGCGCCTTCCTGGCCACCATGAGCCACGAGATCCGCACGCCGCTGAACGGCGTGCTGGGCATGGTGCAGGCCATGGCGCGCGACGAGCTGTCGCCGGTCCAGCGCGAGCGGCTGGAGGTGATCCAGAAGTCCGGCGCCGCCCTGCTGGCGATCCTGAACGACCTTCTGGACCTGTCGAAGATCGAGGCCGGGCGCCTGGAGCTCGAGAACGGCGTGTTCGACATCGAGGAGATCGCCGGCGGCGTCGCCGCCGCCTCGAACACCCTGGCCTCCGAGAAGGACATCGGCTTCGCGCTGGAGGTCGACGCGGCCGCGCGCGGCGTCTACCGCGGCGACGCCACCCGCGTGCGGCAGATCCTGTACAACCTGGTCTCCAACGCCCTGAAGTTCACCCCGCACGGCGAGGTGCGCGTGGCCGTCAGGCGCGAAGCCGGCGCGCTGGTGATCCGCGTGCGCGACACCGGCATAGGCATCGCGCCGGACCGGATGGCCAGCCTGTTCGACAAGTTCGTCCAGGCCGACGCCTCCACCACGCGCCTGTTCGGCGGCACCGGCCTCGGCCTGGCGATCTGCCAGGAACTGGCCGGGCTGATGGGCGGCGCCATCACGGTCGAGAGCGAGCTCGGCGCGGGCTCGACCTTCACCGCGCGCCTGCCGCTGCCGCGCCAGAAGGGCCGCCGCCGCGCCGCCGCCGCGGCTCAGCCGGTCACGGCGCCGTCCGCCACGCCGCCGATCGACGTGCGCATCCTGGCGGCCGAAGACAATCCGATGAACCAGCTGGTGCTGAAGACCCTGCTGCACCAGGTCGGCGTCGAGCCGGTGCTGGTGTCCGACGGCCGCGAGGCGCTGGAGGCCTGGGAACGCGGCGACTGGGACGTGATCCTGATGGACGTGCAGATGCCGGTGATGGACGGTCCCACCGCCGCGCGCCGCATCCGCGAGGCCGAGGCCCGCACCGGCCGGCGCCGCACGCCGATCGTCGCCCTGACCGCCAACGCCATGAGCCATCAGACCGACAGCTACCGCGCCGCCGGCATGGACGCCGTGGTCGCCAAACCGATCGAAACCGCCCGCCTCTACGCCGCCCTGGAACAGGTCCTGGCGCAGGGCGCCGAAACCGCGACAATCGCGACCGCCGCGGCGGGCTGAGGGTCCGCCAGGCCCGCCGCCCTGGAATGTGGCTCCGGAGCCGCGCCCCGCGGCGCCCGGAATGACGGATTCAGATGGACTGCTGACTCGGAGCGGGCCGACATCGGTCTAGGATGTCCGCCGCCAGGAGGAGGCTAGCCATGTTCCAGGGCGGGTGTTCGTGCGGCGCGGTGCGGTTTGAGCTGACCTCGGCGCCGATGTTCACGCACTGCTGTCACTGCAAGGACTGTCAGCGGCAAACCGGCAGCGCCTTCGTGCTGAACGCCCTGATCGAGACCGACCGCATCGCGCATCTGAGCGGCGAACTGACCGCCGTGCGCATGCCCACCGACTCCGGCGGCGTGCACGACATCTACCGATGCCCGAAGTGCCAGACGGCGGTGTGGAGCGACTATGGCGGGCGACCGCAGGTGCGCTTCGTGCGGGTCGGGGCGCTGGACGATCCGACGCAGCTGCCGCCCGACGTGCATATCTTCACCCGATCGAAGCTGCCGTGGGTCGGCCTGCCGCGGGACGCCAAGGCATACGAGATCTACTACGACACCCAGGCGCTGTGGCCGGCCGAAAGCCTGGCGCGCCGCGAGGCGGCGCTGGGCAAAGGCCGGTGACGCCAGACGTCGCTTGACGTTTTTGACTAACTAGTTCAGTAATGACCGTATGGTCATTGCAGAACCTTCCATCGACCGGCGGCGGGCCCGAACCCGGGCCGCGCTGATTGCCGCCGGCGAGCGGCTGTTCGCCGACCGGGCGCCCGACGCCGTCAGCATCGACGAGATCGTCCAGGCCGCCGAGGTGGCCAAGGGCAGCTTCTACAACCACTTCGACGACCGCGACGCGCTGGTGCGCGAGATCGCCACGAGAGTGCGCCTGGAGGCGGAAGCCGAGGTCGACGCGGCCAACGACGGCGTCGCCGATCCGGCCGTGCGGCTGGTGCGCGGCGTCTGCGTTTTCATCGCCTACGCCCTGAAGGCGCCAAGGCGGGCGGCCGCCCTGGCGCGGCTGCACTCCGGCGCCACCCTGGTCGACGCGCCGCTGAACGCGGGCCTGAAGGCCGACCTCGAGGCCGGCCTGAAGCGGCGCCGCTTCGACGCCGCCAGCCTGGAGGCGGCCATGCTGCTGACGATCGGCGCGGCCCAGGTGGCGATGACCCGCGCGCTCGATCCGGCGGCGGAGATGTCGCCGCGCCTGGCCGCCGGCCTGTGCGCCCACCTGCTGCGCGGCCTGGGCCTGCCGACCGCCGAGGCCGCCACCCTCGCCGCCGCCGCGTCGCAGGATCTGATCGCCCCGTTCGAAAGGCCGACCGCATGAGCGTCATCGACATCGAGGACATCGCCTACGTCCGCTTCCGCTGCCCGGACCTGCCCGCGCTGGCCGCCTTCCTGGCCGACTTCGGCCTGGAGGCGACGATCGACGGCGAGCGCCTGTTCGCCCGCGGGCTCGGCCCCGCGCCCTTCCTCTACGCCGCCGAGACCGGCGAGGCGGCCTTCGCCGCGCTCGGCTTGCGCGCGGCGAGCCTGGCCGACCTCGAGCGGCTGGCCGCACACGAAGGCGTGCCCGTCGAAGCGCTGGATGCGCCCGGCGGCGGCCGCATCGCGACCCTGACCGATCCGGACGGCTTCCGCGTCGAGGTGGTCGCCGGCCAGGCGCCCGCGCCCGCCGCCGCCAGTCCCGGCCGCGAACCGTGGAACTCCAGCCGCGACTACGCCCGCCCGCGCCAGGTCAAGCGCGTGGCCGCCGGGCCGGCGCACGTCGTGCGCCTGGGGCATGCGGTGCTGAACGTCACCGACTTTCGCCGCTCGGAAGCCTGGTACAAGGCGCGCTTCGGCCTGATCACCTCCGACGAGGTCGCCGTGAGCCCGCAGTTCAGCCTCGGCGCCTTCCTGCGCTGCGACCGCGGCGAGACGCCCACCGACCACCACACCCTGTTCCTGGCCCAAGGGCCGAAGGCCAAGTTCAACCACGCCGCTTTCGAGGTCGTCGATCTGGACGACCTGATGGCCGGCCACGAGCATCTGAAGGCCGCCCGGCGCACCGCCGAGTGGGGCGTCGGGCGCCATGTTCTCGGCAGCCAGGTGTTCGACTATTGGCGCGACCCGTGGGGCCATGCGCTGGAGCACTGGACCGACGGCGACTTGCTTACCGCCGCCAGCGGCTCGAACGTCGTGCCGCTCGACGACCTGTTGGCCACGCAGTGGGGCCCCGCCGCCCCGCCGACGATGGCCTGACGCAAAGATTCCGGAGACACCAGATGAAACTCGCCGCCTTCGACGCCGGCCGCGGCCGTGAACTGGGCGTCGTCACCGACGACCTGAAGCTGGTCTCGATCACCCGCGCCGCGCCGGACCTGGTCAGCGGCATGATCGACCTGATCGCGCGTTGGGACGCCGTGCGCGGCGACATCGCCACGATCGCCGGCCGGCCCGCCGACGCCGCCGTGGCCGACGTGCGCCTGCAGGCCCCGGTCGGGCGCCCCGGCAAAATCATGGCCATCGGCCTGAACTACGCCGACCACATCGCCGAGAGCGGCATGGAGACGCCCGCGTCGCAGACCTGGTTCGCCAAGGCCGTGACCGCCACGCACGGCCCGAACGACCCGATCCAGATCCCGAAGGTCTCGAGCGCCCTCGACTACGAGGCCGAGCTGGTGGCGATCATCGGCAAGGGCGGGCGCCACATCGCCAAGGCGGACGCCCCCGACGCGATCTTCGGCTACTGCGTCGGCAACGACGTCTCGGTTCGCGACTGGCAGCTGCGCACGACGCAGTGGGTGCTGGGCAAGTCGTTCGACACGCACGCCCCGTTCGGCCCGTGGATCGTCACCTCGGACGAGCTGGGAGATCCGCACAGCCTGGGCATCCGCTGTTTCGTCAACGGCGAGGCGCGCCAGACCTCGAACACCCGCCATCTGGTGTTCAACTGCTGGGACCAGATCGAACACCTCAGCCATGCCATGACCCTGGAGCCGGGGGACGTGATCTACACCGGCACGCCGGGCGGCGTCGGCATGAGCATGACCCCGCGCCGGACCTTGGGCGACGGCGACGTGGTGCGCGTCGAGATCGACCGGCTGGGCGCGATCGAGGCGGTCTGCCGCCCCGAGGCCTGAGCGAAGGCTTGCATCGAGGGGTCCGAGCGAAATGAGCGAAAGCTTCGACGTGATCGTCGTCGGGCTGGGGCCCGTCGGCGCGACGGTCGCCGCCCTGCTGGCGCGGCGCGGCGTCACGGTCTGCGTGATCGAGAAGGACGCGCGGGTCTATCCGCTGCCCCGGGCGGCCCACTTCGACCATGAGATCATGCGCCTGTTCCAGACGCTGGGAATCGACGCGGAGGTGTCGAAGGCGGCGCGTCCGGCGCCGGCCTACCGGTTCCAGAACGCCGCCGGCCAGGTGCTGATGCAGATGGATCTGGGCGGCGCCAGTCCGTCCGGCTGGTCGGCGAGCTACATGTTTCACCAGCCGGCGCTCGAGCTGGCCCTGCGGGCGCTGCTGCAAGCCTCGCCGCACGTCGACGTGCGCCTGGAGTGGGCGTTCGAAGGGCTGGCCGAGACTGCTGATGGCGTCGAGGTGACCGCGCTGGCGGCGGACGGGTCCCGCCGCACGATCGCGGCGAAGTGGCTGGTCGGCTGCGACGGCGCCGGCTCGCCGGTGCGCAAGGCGCTGGGCGTGGAGCTGGACGACTACGGCTTCGACGAGCCGTGGCTGGTGGTCGATGCGGTGGTGAAGAACGGTTCGGCGATCCCGGACCTCAACCTGCAGATCTGCGATCCGGCGCGCCCGACGACCTGCGTGCTGATGGGTCCGGGGCGGCACCGCTGGGAGTTCATGCTCAAGCCGGACGAGCGGCCCGAGGACGTGATGGACGACGCCCTGATCGGGCGCTGGCTGACGCCCTGGGGCGGGCCGGCCGCCGTGCAGATCGATCGCAAGGCGGTCTATCGCTTCCACGGCCTGGTGGCGCGGCAATGGCGGCGCGGGCGGGTGCTGCTGGCCGGCGACGCGGCTCACCAGATGCCGCCGTTCCTGGGCCAGGGCATGTGCTCGGGCCTGCGCGATGCGAACAAACTCGCCTGGAAGCTGGCCGCGGTGCTGAAGGGCGAGGGGGGCGAGGCGCTGCTCGACACCTACCAGAGCGAGCGCGAGCCGAACGTGCGCAGCATCGTCGAACAGGCGATCGCCATGGGCCGCATCGTCTGCACCACCGACCGGCAGGTCGCCGCCCAGCGTGACGCCGGCATGCTGGCCCAGCGCGCCGCCGGCGGCGGCCCGCGCCCGCCCGGGGCCCAGCCGCTGCTGAGCGAAGGCTGCATCCTGGCCGGCTCGGCGGCGGCCGGGTCGCTGTTCCCACAGCCGTGGGCGGACGGCGCCAAGCTCGATGACCTTCTGGGCGAGGCGCCGTCGCTGCTGACCCGCGCCTCCGATCTCGGCCCCCTGCAGGGTGCTGTGACCGCCTGGCTCGACCGACAAGGCGCCGAAGCGGTGCTGGTCCGCCCCGACCGCTTCGTGTTCGGAACGGGGACGGAGACCACGCTGCGCGCAGCCTGGACCGCGGCGCTCGCCTAGCGCGTTCCCGGAATAGGCTTCAGCACTCGACCAGGTTCACCGCCAGGCCGCCCAGCGAGGTTTCCTTGTAGATCGCGTTCATGTCGGCGCCGGTGCGCTTCATGGTGGCGATCACCTTGTCGAGGCTGACCGAATGCTGGCCGTCGCCCAGCAGGGCCAGGCGCGCGGCGTCGATGGCCTTGACCGCGCCCATGGCGTTGCGCTCGATGCACGGGATCTGGACCAGGCCGCCGATCGGATCGCAGGTCAGGCCCAGGTTGTGCTCCATGCCGATCTCGGCGGCGTTCTCGATCTGGGCGTTGGTGCCGCCCAGCACCGCGGCCAGGCCCGCGGCGGCCATCGAGCAGGCGACACCCACCTCGCCCTGGCAGCCGACCTCGGCCCCCGAGATCGAGGCGTTGCGCTTGTAGAGCGCGCCGATCGCCGCCGCGGTCAGCAGGAAGTCCCGGCAGCCCTCCGGCGTGCCGCGGTAGAAGCGCTGGTAGAAGCGCAGCACCGCCGGGATCACGCCGGCCGCGCCGTTCGTCGGCGCCGTGACGACGCGCCCGCCGGCGGCGTTCTCCTCGTTCACCGCCAGCGCCCACAGGTTGACGAAGTCCATGGCGGCCAGGGGATCGCCCATCTGCTGCTCGACCTTGCCGAGGATCGCGCGGTGGACCTCGCGCGCGCGGCGCTTGACCTTCAGCCCACCGGGCAGTTCGCCGCCCTGGGCCATGCCGCGGTCGACACAGGCGTTCATCGCCTCGACGAGGCCGTCCAGCCGCGCCTCGGTCTCGGACTCGCCGAACCGGGCGACTTCGTTGACGCGCATCAGCTCGGCGATCGACAGGCCGGCCTCCTCGGCCACCTTCAGCAGCTCGGCGCCCGAGGTGAACGGATAGGGACCGGCCGGCCCGGCGTCGTCGGCCTCGTTGCGGCCGATCTCGTCCTCGTCGCGGATGAAGCCGCCGCCGATCGAGTACCAGGTGCGCTCGGCCAGCACGGCGCCTTCGGCGTCCCAGGCGGTCAGGGTCAGGGCGTTGGGGTGGTGCGCCAGCCGTTCGCGCCCGGCCCACTCGATGTCGCGCGCCTCGTCGAAGGCGATCTGGGCGCCGCCCGGCAGCTGCAGGCGCCCATCGGCGCGGATCGCGGTGATCGTCGCGTCGGCCGCGTCGGCGTCGAAGCTGGCCGGCTCGAAGCCCGCCAGCCCCAGGACCACCGCCCGGTCGGTGCCGTGCCCGCGCCCGGTCAGCGCCAGGGACGAGTAGAGCTTCACGCCCACACGCGCGACCGGCAGGCCCGACAGATGGCCGGCGAAGCGCCGCGCCGCCAGCATCGGCCCCATCGTGTGCGAACTCGACGGCCCGACGCCCGGCTTGAAGATGTCAAAGGTGGAAACGCTCATCGGCCGGCGACCTATAGGCCAGCACTGCTCCCTCTCCAAACCTCTCCCGCCAGCGGGAGAGGGGACAAAGGCGCCCGCGCCAAGCTCTGCCTCGACCGTTCAAGCCCAAAAGCGAGATGCCCCCTCTCCCGCTTGCGGGAGAGGTTGGGAGAGGGTCAGCGCCCGCGTTCCAGAACGCTCAGCGCGGTCTCGGCCAGCATCCGGGTGCCGGAGTTGTCGGTCGTGGCGTCGGCGTTGCCGATGCCGTCGAGGTTGCGCTTGAAGACGCCCTGGCCGATCGAGGCCAGCCGGAAGATCGAAAACGCCAGGTAGAAGTCGAAGTCGTCGATCCTGCGCCCCGTGCGCCGGCAATAGGCGTCAACGAATTCGTTCTCGGTCGGAATCCCGCTGGCGGTGAAGTCGACGCCGTCGAGCGTGCCCCAGCTTTCCGAGTGGTTGTGCCACAGGATGCAGATGTAGCCGAGGTCGGCCAGCGGGTGGCCCAGGGTCGACAGCTCCCAGTCCAGCACCGCGATGATCCGCGGCTCGGTGGGATGGAACATCACGTTCTCGGGCCGGTAGTCGCCGTGGGCGATGGTGGTCGTGTCGTCGGCCGGCATGCGCCGCGGCAGAGCCTCGATCAGCTTTTCCATGGCCGCGATCTGCTCGGTCTCGGCGCCGCGGTACTGCTTGGTCCAGCGGTCGATCTGGCGCACGAAGTAGTTGCCCGGGCGGCCGTAGTCGCCAAGGCCGATGGCCTCGTAGTCGACCCCGTGCAGGCGGGCCAGGACGGCGTTCAGCTCGTCGTAGACGGCCGTGCGCTCGGCCGGCTCGAGCCCCGGCAGACGGGCGTTGCGGAACACCCGCCCGTCCAGGAAATCCATGACGAAGAAGGCGGTGCCGATGATGCTCTCGTCGGCGCAGTAGGCGCGCATCACCGGCACGGGAAAGCCGATCCCGCCGAGGGCCTTCATCACCCGGTGCTCGCGGTCGACCTGGTGCGCGCTGGCCAGCAGCTGGCCCGGCGGCTTCTTGCGCAGCACGTAGCGGCGGCCGTTGGCGGTGATCAGGAAGTTCGGGTTCGAGGCGCCGCGCTGGAACTGCTGGACCTGCATCGGCCCTTCGAACTCGTCCATCGTCGCGGTCAGCCATTCTTCCAGCCGCGCCTCGTCCAGCTTGTGGTTGGCGCGCACGGCGCCCACCGTCGGCGCGTCGCCCTTCAGACCAGCCGTTTGAGCCATTGCCTTCGCCCCATTGCCTTTCGTTGGGTCAGCGCCCTCTACTTTCGGGCCTGGTCGCCACCCTAGCAGCCTGACGCAGGGACCGGCCAAGAGGAGACGGACACATGGCGCTCGCCCCAGCCGATTTCACCTGCGTTCTCTATTCGGTCGAGGACCACGTCTGTCGCATCGTCCTGAACCGCCCCGAGCGCCGCAACGCTCTGAACCGGCGCGCCTATGCCGAGCTGGAACAGGCCTTCCGCAGCGCCGACGCCGATCCGGAGGTGCGCTGCGTGATCGTCAGCGGGACCGACCCGGCCTTCTGCAGCGGCGACGACGTCCAGGAGCTGATGGTCGGCGAGGCGTCCAATCGCGAGAAGGCGCCGCCGCGGGTCAAGTTCGAGCCGACCCCGGCCGCGATGGCGGCCATCGAGTGCGGCAAGCCGGTGATCGCGGCGGTGAACGGCGCCGCCGTCGGCTGGGGCATGGAGCTGGCGCTCTACGCCGACATCCGCATCGCCTCGGAGAAGGCCCGCTTCGCCGAGCTGTTCATCAAGCGGGGCTTGGTCTGCGACGTCGGCGGGTTCTGGAAGCTGCCGTCGATCGTCGGCCCGGCCAAGGCGGCCGAGCTGCTCTACACCGGCGACATCATCGACGCGCCGGAGGCCGCGCGTATCGGCCTGGTGCGCGAGGTCACGCCGCACGACGAACTGATGGCCGCCGCCGGCGCCCTGGCCGCCCGCATCGCCGCCAACCCGCCGCTGGCCCTGCGCTGGATGAAGGAGGGCCTGCGCCGCACGACCCACGGCAACCCGCGCGAGGTTGGCGCCTGGGCGATCGAGGTGATCATGCGCCTCTTCGCCACCGAAGATCACAAGGAGGGCGTGGCGTCGTTCCTTGAAAAGCGGACGCCGGTGTTCACTGGGCGCTAGGTCCTGGGGCGTGGGGAGACGGCGAAGCCATCAAGCTAGTTCGACGCAGTGTTCGCAAAGAAGGCGCAGAGGGCGCGGACGCTCTGCGCTCACCGCGCCGCCTCAGCGACCTCCGCGTCGAACTATCTTTTGGCGCTGACGCGCCTGGACGTGCTCAGCTTGCGCCCGCCTTCTGCGCGTGGCGCCAGGCGGCGGCTTCCAGGTTGGGGATGCGGGCGCCGACGGCGGCGGCCTGGGGGCTGGAGGCGGTGCCGTCGCGCACGCGCCCGACGATGCCCTGCAGGATCGCCGCCAGCTTGAAGAAGTTGAAGGCGAAGAACCAGTCCAGCTGCGGCAGGCCCGGCCGGTTTGTCAGACGGCAGTACTCGGCCACCGCCTCATCCAGCGTCGGAACGCCGTGCGCGGCCTTGTCGGCGATCTCGCTCAGCGGTCCGTTGACCCAGTTCATGGTCAGGTAGGTGAAGTCGCCCAGCGGGTCTCCCAGCGTCGACAGCTCCCAGTCCAGCACCGCCGCCACCTTCGGCTCGGCCGGGCGGAAGGCCATGTTGTCCATCTTGTAGTCGCCGTGGACGATGCTCGTGCGCTCCTGCTCCGGACAGGTCGCCGGCAGGAAGGCGATCAGCTTTTCCATCGTCGGCCGGTGTTCGGTCTCGGAAGCACGGTACTGCCTGGTCCAGCGGTCCAGGGTGCGGGCCATGTAGTTGCCGGGCCGACCGAAGTCGCCAAGGCCGATGGCCTCGTGGTCGGTGTTGTGCAGGGCCGCCAGCGTGGCGATCTGGTCCAGGTACATGGCCCGCCGGGTCGCCGGCTCGATCCCCGGCAGGGTCAGGTCGCGGAAGATCCGCCCGTCGACCATCTCCATGACGTAGAACCACGAGCCGATCACGCCGTCGTCCTGGCACAGGCCATAGGTCCGCGGCACGGGAAAGCCGGTCGGGCCGAGCGCGGTGATCACGCGGTATTCGCGGTCGACCGCGTGGGCGCTGGGCAGCAGCTTGCCCGGCGGCTTGCGGCGCATCACGTAGCGCCGGCTCGGCGTGACCAGCTGATAGGTCGGGTTGGACTGGCCGCCGGCGAACTCGCGCACTTCCAGCGGTCCGGCGTAGTCCGGCACGTTGGCCTTCATCCAGGCGTCGAGGCGCGCGACGTCGAACTCGTGGCCGGCGCGCACGGCGCCGGTGACGTCGGGCGCGGCGGATGGGGCTGCGTCGGCCATCGGGTGCTCCCTTTTTCTCCAAGCCTGCGCGCCTTCCCGGGGGGCAGACAAGCGCTCTTGCGCAAACGGGGACACACACCTTTTCGCTCGACTGACCCTGCGGCCGACGGCGAGTCTACGCGAAAAGGTGTGTGTCCCCATTTCCACGGAGGCGGACGATGAGCCTGAAGGGCAAGACCCTGTTCATGAGCGGGGGCTCGCGCGGCATCGGCCTGGCCATCGCCCTGCGCGCCGCCCGCGACGGCGCCAATGTCGCCCTCGCCGCCAAGACCGCCGAGCCGCACAGGCACTTGCCCGGCACCATCTATTCGGCGGCCGAAGCGATCGAGGAGGCGGGGGGCACGGCGCTGCCCCTGGTCGCCGACGTGCGCGACGAGGCCACCATCTTCGACGCGGTCGAGCGCACGGTGGAGCGGTTCGGCGGCATCGACCTGGTGCTGAACAACGCCTCGGCGATCAGCCTGACCGGCACGCTGGAGACCGACATGAAGCGCTACGACCTGATGTTCGACATCACCGCGCGCGGCTCGTACGTCGTCTCCAAGGCCTGCATCCCGCACCTGAAGCGCGCCGCCAACCCGCACGTGCTGAACATGTGCCCGCCGCTGGACGTCTCGCCGAAGTGGCTGGGCCGCCATCCCGCCTACACCGCCGCCAAGCTGGTGATGGCCATGTGGACGCGCGGCATGGCCGAGGAGTTCAAGGCCGACGGCATCGCCTTCAACGGCCTTTGGCCGCGCACCGGCATCGCCACCGCGGCGATCGAGTTCGCCGTCTCCGGGCAGGAGGGCCTGCGCGCCTGCCGCACGGTCGAGATCATGTCGGACGCCGCCTACGTCATCTACACCAAGCGCGCCGCGGACTTCACCGGCCACTTCCTGATCGACGACATGGTGCTCTACGACGCCGGGGTCCGCGACTTCGACCGCTACCGCGTCGACCCCACCCGCGACCTCGGCGGCGGCGACTACATGATCCCGCCCGACGAGTACCCACTGCCGCCGGGGGTCACGTTGAAGGCGGCAAAATAGCTGTCATCCCGGAAAGACCCCGCAGGGGGCTTATCCGGGACCGCCAAAGGCGCTGGCGCCGGCCGTTCCGAGCTTCCGGCGGTCCCGGATAACGCCTGCGGCGTTTCCGGGATGACAGTTAGCTACATGTGCATGCCGTGCATCTCGTGTCCGCCGGCGGGCGGCGCCTGGGCGATAACGGCGTCGATCTTCACCGCTCCGGCGAGGCGGAAGTTCAGCGTCACCGGCACGCGCCGGCCGGCCACCAGCGGCGCCTTCAGGCCGGTCAGCATGATGTGCGCCCCACCCGGCGCGAACGTCAGGCTGGCGCCCGGCGCGAGGCTGGCCGGCAGGGCCATGGGACGCATGGTCATCACCGACCCGTTCATGCTCATCACGTGGAACTCCACGCGCGCGGCGGCCGGGCTGGAGGCTGAGACCAGGACGTCCGCCGTGCGCGCGCGGTTGGTGACGACCGCATAGACCGCGCCGGTCGTGGCGCCCGGCGGCGTCGGGCGGGCCCAGGCGCCGGAGACTCCGACGCCCGGCGCGGCGGCGAGCGCCGGCGCGGCCAGGGCGGCGGCCAGCGCGGCGACGGCGACGTCGCGGCGTCTCATGCGCCCACCTGGAAGCTGAAGTCGCCGGTGCTGACGTGGTGGTCGCCCGTGCCGGCGCGCCAGCGGACCTGATAGCGGCCGGGCGGCAGCGGACGCGTCAGCGGCAGGATGATGACGCTCCTGTCCTTCGGGTCCAGGCGCGCGGCGCCCTCGGCCAGCAGACGGCCGGCGGCGTCGTAGAGGCCGACCGACGAGGTGGCGGCGTTGAGGTCGTCGTCAAAGAACAGGCGCACCTCCCGCGGGCTGGCGGCGAGGCGAGAGCCGACCTTCGGACTGGCCTCCTCCAGGAAGGCGTGGGCGGCGGCGGGCGTGGCCAGGGCCAGCGCGGCGGCGGCGATCAGGGCTGTGCGGAACATGGCGGTCATTCTCACCAGATGGGCTTGCCAAGGGAACGGGGAAACAGGTCGTCGAGGAACCAGTGCGCCTGGACGGCGACGCCAAGGCCGCGGCCGGAGGCGCGGTTGACGGGGATCACCGCCTCCAGACCGATCTGCAGGCGCCGGCCGGACCACAACACACCCGGGTTCACCGTGCCCACGGTCGGCGCGCCGGCGCCATTGCGCATCGGCGTCGACAGTCGAAGCTCGACCAGGGGCGTCAGCTGGTTCACCACGCGCGGCAGGCCCACGTCGCGCACGTGGGCGCTGAGGTAGCGCAGGGAGTACTGCAGGCTGAGGCCGGTCTCCAAAGTGGCCGTCTCGCCGCCGCGGGTCGGGACGGCGTAGCCGACCAGTCCGGTCACGGCGAAGGGCCGCGCCCAGGCCGCGCCTTGGGGCAGATCGCCGAAGCCCTTGCCGAACCAGACCGTCGGCGTGACGACGCTGAAGTCCTCGGCCCCGACGCGCTCGGCGCCGGAGGCGCCCCACTCGACGCTGACGCCGGCCGAAATGATCGCTTCGTGATCGGCGCTCGTCACCGCCTGGTACTTCAGCGTGGTTTCCAGGTTCTGGAAACCCTGCGCCGTGGCCGCGCCCGGCTGGGCCAGCCGGGTCCAGGCGCCCTCGATGGAGACGCCGAGGCGCGACGTCAGGCGCTTGGAATACTCCAGGGCGATTTCGGTCTCGCCGATCGGCGGGGCGTCGTCGTCGCGGCTCCAGGTGACGGTCGGCAGGGACAGCTCGTCCGCGACGGCCGGGTCGTCGGTGGCGATGGTGGCGGGGAAGAAACGGTTGCCCGCGACCCCATGGGCTTGCGCGCCGGTGCCGGCGCACAGGGCGGCGAGGCCGGCGGCCACGCCTGGAAGGATCGATCTCATGGTCTGGTGTCCTGTCGCGCCGCAAGGCGCGGGAAGCGTCGGGCGCCCGCCTGGGAGCGCCGGTTCATCGGTTCAGGACAGAAACGGAGGGCCTCGCGCCTCGGCGAAGCGGTCGGGCGGCCCGCGCGGCCCGCGCAAGGCAGCGTGGGCGAACGAAGCGGCGCGGCCGGCGGCCGGAGCGGCGATCGCCACGCCCTGCGTGGGAGGCGGCGCCAGCAGCGTGGCCGAATGGCAGGCGGCCGGGCAGCAGTCGTGAGCATGGGCCGGCGGCGGCGTCTGCCTGTCGACGCCGCGCTCGGTGCAGATCGGCTGGCCGAAGGCGTCACGCGCCATCGCCGGCGCGGGGGCCAGCCCCTGCGCCAACAGCGCCAACGCGATCAGCGGCAGGACGAACGCCCGCCAGACCCTCTGCATCCGAACCCCTCGATCAGGCCGCGCCTGCATAGGACGCATCGGCGCGGATGGAAATGCCCCGCCCGGGCCCGGCTCAGCCGCCCAGCCCCCAGGCGATGCGCGCCCGCTCGATCCCGGCCAGCTTGGCTTCGAACGCGCTCCAGTCGTCGCCCGCCGCGATCGGCGCCCACAGCGCCTCGATCTGGTCGTAGAGCAGCTCCTCGGGGTCTTCGCCGGCGAAATAGGGATCGGCCAGCCGCTCGGGCCGGTCCGGGTCGTAGGCTTCCAGCAACGCGCGGAAGGCGGTGAACGCCTCGCCGCCGTAGAGCCGCGCGCGCGGACCGCCGAGGGCGCGGGCCACCGAGGCGCGGCCGCAGAACCAGTCGAAGAAGAACGGCTCCCAGCGCACCTCCTCGCCGGCCTCGGCGATGGCCTTGAAGGCCGCGTTGACCAGCTCGACGTCGGCCTCGGCGCCGCGCGAAGCGACCCCCAGCCGCGCGATCATCGCCGCCCGAAGTCCCGCCCGATAGGCGTCGGAAAAGCCGTTGATCGCCTCGACCAGCGGCTCGGTGTCGCTGACCAGCGTCAGCGGCGCGGCCAGTTCGCGCAGGTTCCAGAACACCGCCTCCGGCTGGCGGCCGAAGCTGTAGAGCCCCGTCTGGTCGAAATAGGCGGCGGTGAAGTTCGGATCGTTGCGCGGCAGGAAGCGGTAGGGGCCGTAGTCGAAGCTCTCGCCGGTGATGTTCATGTTGTCAGTGTTCAGCACCCCGTGCACGAAGCCGGCGGCCATCCAGCGCCCGACCAGCGTCCCGCAGCGCTCGACGGCGGCGCCCAGCAGGGCGGCGGCGCGGTTCGGAGCGTTGCCGAGGTTCGGGTAGTAGGTCTCGACCACGTGGTCGACCAGCGCGCCGATCCGGTCTGGCCGTTCCTCGAAGGCGTGGCGCTGGAAGGTGCCGAAGCGCACGTGGCTGTGCGACAGGCGCACCAGCACGGCCGAGCGGGTCGGGCTGGGCTCGTCGTTGCGCACCAGGTCCTCGCCGGTCTCGATCAGCGACAGGCTGCGCGAGGTCGGCACGCCCAGCGCCTCGAGCATTGCGGTGGCCAGCACCTCGCGCACGCCCCCCTTCAGCGTCAGCCGCCCGTCGCCGCCGCGCGACCATGGCGTCTTGCCCGACCCCTTGGTGCCCAGGTCCAGCAGCCGGTCCGTCCCGGCCTCGCGCAACTGGGCGAACAGGAAGCCGCGGCCGTCGCCCAGGTCGGGGTTGTAGGTGCGGAACTGGTGGCCGTGGTAGCGCATGGCCAGCGGCTGCGGCTGGGCGCCCGGCAGCGGCTGGAACCGCCCGAAATGGGCGACCCATTCCCCGTCCGTCAGCGTGTCGAGCCCGACCGTGGCGGCCGCACGGTCGTTGCGGAAGCGCAGCACCGTCTTGGGAAAGTCCGCCGCCTGCACCGGATCGGCATAGTCCGGGCCAAGCGCGGCGAAGCGGGTGTCGGGGCGGTAGGCGGACGAAACGGGCATGGGCAGTGCCCTGCCCTCTCCGAAGCTCTCCCGCAAGCGTCAGCCGTCGCGGCGCCCGGTCAGCCTCGGCCCGGCCACGGACGCCAGCACCCGGCGCGCCCCCGCCACCTGGTCGGCGCCCGCCAGCCGGTAGGCGGCGGCCATCCGAACGCGCAGGCGCTCGGTGACGGCCGCCTCGAAGCTCGCGCCGGCCTCGGTCAGCACGGCGCCCTTGCGCCGACCGTCGAGATCGCCGCGCGCGCGCAGGGCCAGGCCCGCGCGCTCCAGCTCGCCGAGCGTCTTGCTGGCGGACTGCTTGGAAAGACCGCTGAGCGCGGCCAGCTCCAGCACGCCCAGTCCCGGGCGGCGGCGGATCAGGAAGGCGGCGCGCCAGTGCGAGCGCCCGAGCGCCGGGCCTTCCGGCGCCAGGGCCTGATCGACCTCGGTCCAGATCGCGCTCTCGGCCAGCAGGATCAGCTCCAGGCCGAGGTCCAGTTCCTCGTCGCGCAGGATCAGGCGCGGATCGGCGCCGGCCATTTCAGCGGCTCCCCAAAGGGTTTGACGCCCAGGACCCCGAAGCGTCTAAGAAGCGTTCCGCGCCACAGCGAGGTGAAAACGTCCCATGTCTCTCGTGCCCTACGACGATCGCGACGGTTGGATCTGGTTCGACGGCCAGTTCGTGCCCTGGCGCGAGGCGAAGGTGCACGTCCTGACCCACGCCCTGCACTACGCCAGCGCCGTCTTCGAGGGCGAGCGCATGTACGGCGGAGAGGTCTTCAAGCTCACCGAACACACCGAGCGCCTGTTCAAGTCCGCGGAAATCCTGGATTTCCAGATCCCGTTCACGGTGGCCGAGATCGACGAGGCCTGCAAGGCGACCTGCGCCAGGAACGGACTGGAAGACTGCTACCTGCGTCCGATCGCCTGGCGCGGCTCGGAGACGATCGGGGTCTCGGCCCAGGACTCCAGGATCCACGTGGCCATCGCCGTGTGGGACTGGCCGAGTTACTTCGCGCCGGAGGAGAAGGCCGAGGGCATCCGTCTGACCTGGGCCAAGTATTCGCGCCCGTCGCCGGCGACCGCGCCGACGGCCTCGAAGGCGGCCGGCCTCTACATGATCTGCACCATCTCCAAGCACGCGGCCGAGCGCGCCGGCTACGCCGACGCCATGATGCTGGACTGGCGCGGCTACATCGCCGAGGCGACCGGCGCCAACGTGTTCTTCGTGCGCGACGGGGCGTTGCACACGCCGACGCCGGACTGTTTCCTGGACGGCATCACCCGCCGTTCGGTGATCGCCCTGGCGAAGTCGAAAGGCTTCGACGTGGTCGAACGGCACATCAAGCCCGAGGAGCTGTCGACCTTCTCGGAGTGCTTCATCGTCGGCACCGCCGCCGAGGTGACCCCGGTCAGCGAGATCGGCGAGCACCGCTTCAAGCCGGGCAACATCTCGCTGAGCCTGATGGACGACTTCGCCAAACTCGTCCGCCGCCAGCTGGTGACGGCCTAGGCCCGGGGCGCGCAGTCATCTGACGTGGGGATACTGTTTCCAAGGCCGAAGATGAGTCGACGAAACGGGGCGGCCTCGGCCTAAGATCGGGTGGGGAGGCGGATCGCCATTCGCACCAGGGTCGTCATCGTGGGCGCGGGCCCGGCCGGGATGCTGCTGGCGCATCTGCTGCGGCAGGCGCAGGTCGACTGCCTGGTGCTGGAGAGCCGCGACCGCGAGCACGTCGAGGGCCGGGTCAGAGCCGGCGTCCTGGAACCGCTGGCCGTCGGCGTTCTCGAGGCGCTGGGGCTCGGCGCGCGCCTCCACGCCGAGGGCCTGGTCCACCACGGGACGAACCTGGCGTTCGACGGCGAGATGTTCCGGATCGACATGGCCGCCCTCACCGGCGGGCGCGCCATCACCGTGTACGGCCAGCAGCAGGTGATGAAGGACCTGTTCGACGCCGCCGAGGCGCGCGGCGTGCCGATCGTCTGGAACGCCGAGGACGTCGCCCTGCACGATCTCACGTCAGACCGGCCCAGCGTCACCTGGCGGGCGGACGAGACCGAGCATCGCGCCGACTGCGACTTCGTCGCCGGCTGCGACGGCTTCCACGGCGTCTGCCGCGCGGCCCTGCCCGATGGCGTCGCCCAGGTGTTCGAGCGGGTCTACCCGTTCGGCTGGCTGGGCGTCCTGGCCGACGTGCCGCCCTGCAGTCCGGAGCTCATCTACTCGAACCACGCCCGCGGTTTCGCCCTGGCCAGCATGCGCTCGGCGACCCGCAGCCGGTACTACATCCAGTGCGGCCTGGACGAGCGCGTCGAGGACTGGCCCGACGCGCGGTTCTGGGACGAGGCGCGCTGGCGGCTGGGACCGGCCGGGGAGCAGGTGATCTGCGGCCCCTCGTTCGAGAAGTCCATCGTCCCGCTGCGCAGCTTCGTCATCGAGCCGATGCGCTACGGGCGGCTGTTCCTGGCCGGCGACGCCGCGCACATCGTGCCGCCGACGGGGGCCAAGGGCTTGAACCTGGCCGCGTCCGACGCCCTGCTGCTGAGCCGGGCGCTGGCCGCCTGGTACGACTCGGGCCGAACCGAGGCTCTGGAGACCTATTCCGACCGGGCCCTGGCCCGGGTCTGGAAGGCCGAGCGCTTTTCGTGGTGGTTCACCGGCCTGACGCACCGGTTTCCGGGGATGGAAGGGTTCGATCGCAGGATGCAGCTCGCCGAACTGGCCTACATTCGCAGCTCCCGCGCGGCGCAGACCGTGCTGGCCGAGAACTACGTCGGTCTTCCGCTGGAGGGCGACCCATGACCCGTGAAGACCTCGGCGGCGAGGGTGCCTTCAGCCCCGAGTCCGACGACCAGACGCCGTCGCTGCATCCGCCTTACGGCTCGACCCGTCTGCGCGCGCCTAGCGAGCCGCCGGTGCGCATCCCCCAGACCCTGACCGAGGTCACCGGGCCCGGCGGCGACTGGACGCGGCTGATGGGTCCGGCGATCGCCGACCTGACGCGCCAGCACGCGGGCGAGGCGCTGGGCCAGCGGATCATCGTCTCCGGCCAGGTGCTGGACGACGCCGGCCGCAGCGTTCCCAATACCGTCGTCGAGGTCTGGCAGGCCAACGCGGCGGGCCGCTACATGCACGGCCGCGACCAGTGGGACGCCCCGCTGGATCCCAACTTCACCGGCGCCGGCCGGGTGGTGACCGACGCCGAGGGGCGCTACCGCTTCGTGACGATCAAGCCCGGCGCCTACCCCTGGCCGAACCACAAGAACGCCTGGCGCCCCGAGCACATCCACTTCTCGCTGCTGGGACCGGCCTTCGCCACGCGGCTGGTGACCCAGATGTACTTCCCCGGCGATCCGCTGATCGCGCTGGACGTCATCGCCAACGCCGTGGGGCCTGAAGCGCGCGAGCGCATGGTCAGCCGCTTCGATCCGGAGACGACCACGGAGTTCTACGCCCTGGGCTATCGCTTCGACATCGTCCTGCGCGGCCGCAGGGCCACACCGTTCGAGACCCGCCCATGAGCCGGCCCAGGCAGACGCCGTGGCAGACTGTCGGACCTTTCTTCCACTACGCGCTGCCGTGGAGAGGCGGCGCCGATCTGCTCCGCGGCGAGGGCGACCTCGGCGCGCGGCCGGACCTGGTCCCGGAAGGCCACGATCTGGCCGGCCCCGAGCGCCGCGCGCGCGCTGTTCCAGCGGGCGAGGTGATCGAGGTCTTCGGGCTGGTGCTGGACGGCGAGGGCCAGCCCGTGCCGGACGCGCTGGTCGAGATCTGGCAGGCGAACGCCGCCGGCCGCTACCACGCCGACGCCGACCCTCGCACGGACCTGCCGCTCGACGCCGACTTCCTGGGCTTCGGGCGAGCCTCGACCTCGGCCGAGGGCCTCTACCGCTTCCGCACCCTCCGGCCCGGACGCACGCCCGGTCCCGGCAACAGCCTGCAGGCGCCGCACATCGCCGTCGGCGTCCAGGGCCGCGGCCTGCTGAAGCGGCTGGTGACGCGGATCTACTTCGACGGCGATCCGGCCAATGCCGAGGACCCCATCCTGGCGCTCGCCCCGGCGGCCCGGCGCGGAACGCTGATGGCCCGGCGCGAGGGCGACGCCTGGCGCTTCGACATCCACCTGCAGGGGCCGGCCGAGACCGTGTTCTTCGAGTTCTGACATGACCTCGCGCATCCGCGAACTCTCCGGCTCGACGCCGGCCATGGCGCAGGCCTTCGGGGACGAGGCGCTGCTGAGCGGGGCCCTGCTGTTCGAGGCGCAGCTGGCCGCCGCGCAGGCGGACGAAGGCCTGCTGAGCCCCGAAGACGCCGCCGACATCGCGGCCGCGTGCCGTGAACTGCCCGACGCCGAAGACATGGCCCGGGCGGCCGCCCACGCCGGAACCCTGGCGATCCCGCTGGTGGCGCTCCTGCGCGACCGCCTGACCGGCCGGACCGCGGCGGCCAAGGTTCACCTGGGCGCCACCAGCCAGGACCTCGCCGACACCGCGCTCATGCTTCAGGCCAGGGCGGGGCTGGAGTTGATCGGCCGTGACGCCGCGCGCCTCGCCGACGCGCTGGCGGCGCTGGCGGCGAAGCATGCGGCGACGTCCATGCTGGGCCGCACGCTGCTGCAGCCGGCGCGGGCGACCACGTTCGGCCTGAGGTGCGCCGACTGGATGCTGGGAGTCGACGAGGCGCGGACGAGGCTGCTCCGTGAAGCGGAGGGCGCGTTGCGGCTTCAGTTCGGCGGCCCCGTCGGAACGCTGGACGCGCAGGACGGCCGGGGCGTCGAGGTCTCCCGCCGACTGGCCGCGCGGCTCGGGCTGGCGGAGGCGACGGCGCCCTGGCACGGGCGGCGCGGCGGCGTCGTCGGCCTCGGCGGCGCCTTGGCGATCCTGACCGGGGCGGCCGGCAAGATGGCGCGGGACATAGCGCTGCTGGCGCAGACCGAGGTGGGGGAGGCGTTCGAGCCGCGGCAGGCCGGCCGCGGCGGATCCTCGGCGATGGCCCACAAGCGCAACCCGACCGGCTGCCAGGTCGCGCTGTCGGCGGCGCTGCGGGCGCCGCACCTGGCCGGCGCGCTGCTGTCGAGCCTGCCGGACGAGCTGGACCGAGGGCTCGGCGGATGGCAGGCGCAGGCCCCGGTGCTCGCCGACCTGTTCGGCCTGGCCCACGCCGCCGTCGTCGCCATGGCCGATGTCGCAGAAGGCCTCGAGGTTCATCCGGACCGGATGGCGACCAACCTCGCGGCGGCGGACGTCGGCTTGGACTTCGGCCAGGCTCCGGCCATCGTGGCGCGGGTGCTGGCGGCCCGGGAGAGCCGGAATGGATGAACGAGACCGCCATGCGCTGGGCATGCGAACCCGGCGCGGCGTGCTGGGCGAGGCTCATGTCGACCGCGCCGTCGCCAACACCACGCCCCTGACCGAAGAGTTCCAGGACCTGATCACGCGCCTGGCGTGGGGCGAGATCTGGACCCGTCCCGGCCTCGACCACGCGACCCGCAGGCTCTTGACCATCGGCATGCTGATCGCCCTTGGCCGCGAAGGCGAACTGAAGCTCCACCTCGGCGCGGCGCTCGACCACGGCGTCCCGGCCGAGGACCTGAAAGAGGTGCTCCTCCACAGCGCCGTCTACTGCGGCGTCCCGGCCGCCAACAGCGCCTTCGCCCTGCTCACCGCGCTCGTTGCAGAGCGGGCCTGAACTACTCCGCCGCGGCGGCCGCCACCGCGCTGCGGGTCGTGAACTTGCGCCAGTCGGCGTCCTTCGCGACGACGCCTTCGAATGAAGCCAGGTCGACCAGGCGCACGTCGCGCGCCTCGCCGATCACCGGCTCACCGGCCAGGGCCGCCTTGGCGGCGGCGACCATCAGCCGGCGGAACTGGACGATCGCCACGTCGCTGGCGCCAAGGTGGTCGGCGCTGCGGTCGGCAATCGGGCCCATGCTCTCCCACATCGCCATGTCCTGCGTCGGGATGCCGGTGATGCCTGTGAAGTCGCCAGCCTTCATCGCCGCCCGGTCCTGCTGGAAATGGTTGCCGAGGTTGCGCCTCTTGGTGAAGTCGGCGTTGAGATCGACGCCGACTTCCGCCGCGCAGAACCTGCGCCACGCATCCTGATCGATGCCCTTCGTCTCGTGCCAGGCGATCCAGTAGAACATCGCATTCACGTCATCGATCGGCACCAGCATCTGGGCCAGCTTGTACTGGTCGTTGGGCGGGATCAGCACCGTGAAGGGGGCGATGAACACCGTCGTGCGCACGTAGGCGTGGGTCTGCGGATCGCGGATCGGTCGGCGGATCGCCGCGTAGTGGAAGCCGTAGTCGGTGACCTGGGCCTCCAGACGCGGGGCCTTGTCGTTGGAGGGCCGCAGCCAGGCGGTGTCGGTCGCCGTCGAGCCCTCGACCTCGGCGGTCGGCATGTTGGTCGAGTGCAGGCTGGAGGAGTGGGCGCTGTCGATCGAGCCCTCCAGCACCTGGGCCCAGTTGCAGGCCGCATGCATCTTCACGATCGAGGTGCGCACGCCCGGCGACGGCGCCCAGGCCGGCGGCTCGAACGGACGCACCTGGTCCGCCTCGCCCAGCCAGACCCAGACGAACCCGCCGGCCTCGCGCACCGGCCAGGCCTTGTGGCGCAGGGTGCGCATGCGGCTGTCCGGCGGCTCGGAGGGCATCTCCTGGACCTCGCCGTCCACGCCGAACTTCCAGCCGTGGTAGAGGCAGCGCAGGCCGCAGTCCTCGTTGCGCCCGAAGGCCAGGGAGGCGCCGCGGTGCGGGCAGTGCTCGTCCAGCACGCCCAGGCGCCCTTGGGTGTCGCGGAATACGACCAGGTCCTGGCCCAGCAGTCGGCTCTTCACCGGCGGTCCGTCCGGCTCGGCGACCTCCTCGCTCATGCACGCGGGCAGCCAGTGGCGTCGCATGACGCGGCCCATCCCCGCGGCGCCTTCGACGCGGCACAGGAGCTCGTTGTCGGCAGGTCTCACGGTGCTTGTTCCCGGCGGCTGAACAAGGTTAGGTATCTAAGTATTCCGCGACGCGACGCCTGTCCAGAAAGGCGATCTCAGATGGCTGACCGCGTCCTGCGCTTCGGCGTCGTCGGCCTCAGCCGCGGCTTCGACCTGACGCGCCCGACCCTGGCCGCCGATCCGCGCGTGCGCCTGGTCGCCGCCGCCGACCCGCGCGCCGAGGCGCGCGCCGCCTTCGCCGCCGAGTTCGACGCGCCCGCCTACGCCACGGCCAGGGCGCTGTGCGACGACCGGGCCGTCGAGGTCGTCTACGTCGCCACGCCGCACCAGACTCACGCCGAACTGGCGATCCTCGCCGCCCGCGCGGGCAAGCATGTCCTGGTCGAAAAGCCGATGGCGCTCGATCTGGCCGAGGCCCGCGCGATGATCGCCGCGGCCGAAGCCGCCGGCGTCGAGCTGATCGTCGGTCCCAGCCACGGCTTCGATCCGCCGGTCGCCCTGGCGGCGGACCTGATCGCCTCCGGCGCGTTCGGCCGGCCGCGGATGATCACCGCGCTGATCTGCACCGACTTCCTCTATCGGCCGCGGCGCGCGGAGGAACTGGACACCGCCCTCGGCGGCGGCGTGGTCTTCAGCCAGGCGGCGCACCAGGTCGATGTCGCTCGCCGCCTCGCCGGAGCGCCCGTGCGCAGCGTGCGCGCGACGACCGGCGTCTGGGACCCGGACCGCCCGACCGAGGGCGCGTACCAGGCGTTCGTCAGCTTCGAAGGCGGCGCGAGCGCGTCGCTGACCTATTCCGGCTATGGCCGCTACGATACGGACGCGCTGATGGACTGGGTTGGCGAGACCGGCTCCTTTCCAGCACATTGGGATCCTAAGCTTAGAATTCCACGTGGACAAGTTGTCGC